>Ga0210056_1000846_pt1 | contig 26354 bp, 25 predicted proteins | sample CryGeyCG2014_080_2_FD_183965 | JGI IMG/M metagenome (GOLD analysis project Ga0210056, IMG submission 183965) | Groundwater microbial communities from aquifer - Crystal Geyser CG07_land_8/20/14_0.80 (SPAdes) (version 2) | ecosystem: Environmental > Aquatic > Deep subsurface > Groundwater | place... | reverse complement strand
TCATTGCCAAAATGCAGCCTACAATCTTCTGCAGAAAGTATAAGCTTTCCGCACGACTCACATTTATCGTACATAAACTACCCTATATTGGCATTGGTTTCCAAGCTTATAAATGTTTTCTTTTTAAAAGCCGATAAACAAAAACAAAAGAAAACTTTATTAATTAGACATATTAATAAAATTTCATGAAATATGAAGCGATTGTCTTTGATTTAGATGGAACATTAATCCATACAGCCCCCGAATACAGGTATATCATTGTAGGAAATACCTTAAAAGATTTAGGTGTCTCAGCTTCAAATAAAAAAATAGACAAATTCTGGTTTGAAAAGGAGAGAAATAAAATAATAAAAAATGAATTTGGAGTAAAAGAACCTCAGAGATTCTGGGAAAAATATGATATCTACGAAAAAACCGATTTAAGGAAGAATTTTGTAAAAGCTTATGAAGATATAAATTTCATTAAAGAATTAAAAAATAGAGGTTATAAATTAGGAATAGTAACTAGCGCAGCTGAACATATTGTGGATATTGAGTTAGAACTTATTGGAAAAAAATATTTTGATGCTGTTATAATGGCGAGAAGCTCAAATGGTATAATACCAAAACCTCATCCCCAGGGTTTATTGAAATGTCTCGATGAGTTAAAGGTTAATCCAGAAAAATCAATTTATGTTGGAAATGCAGAAGAGGATTTAATATGTGCAGAAAAAGCAAATGTATTAGGAGTTATTATATTAAGGAATGAATATAAATTTAAGAATATAAATTCTTGCTTTACAATTAGTTCTTTAGATAAATTAGAAAAAATTCTAAGCTTATAGTTAAATGGGCCCACCCGGAATCGAACCGGGGATCTTCACCCTGTGAAGGTGATGTCATAACCGCTAGACCATAGGCCCAATGATCATAAAAAATTGTTTCTTTTTCTTAGCTTTTCTATCTCGTTATGGCTTTTTTTAACCCTTTCCACATATTCCTCTCCAAGTTCTTTTCTGTATCTTTCAATTACTTCTTTTATTGTGCCAACTCTACTTCCAAATATTAGATTATCAGCATATGTTATTATTTTTTCTTCTGTTGTTTCAGGAACAAAATCCTTTAAGGGGAGATCGAGGCCTTGTTTTTCTATGTCTTTTTTTGTTATTCCAACACCAATATGTGTTTCAGCAATTCTTGCATATTTTTTAAGGCCTTCCTTAATTAATATTTCTCCGCCGACAACTCCGTGCCTTATTGAGTTTTCCTTATAGCATTTAAATCTTCCAATATCATGCAATAAGGAGCCTATCTTAACAAGGTTAATATCAACATCATGATTTTTCTTAACCTCCTCAGCTATCTCTAAAGCAAGCTTTTGGACAGCTCTTGAATGATTCAATACCTTGTTAAAACTTTCATCATCAGTAGAATACTTCCTCAAAAGTTCAACTGCCTCTTTTTCAGTTATATCTCTCATAAAAAAACAGAAATAACAGTTTAATAAAAAGCTTTCTAAATTAGTCCCTTATCATTGGAGCCCACATAACCAGGGTGATAAGCATAGTCTCTCATATTAATAGGACCTCTTGTTCCTCCAATACCAAGAAGGGGTTTAACCTTAGGAAGAGGATCCATTGTATTATTTTTATAATCTCTTTTACTTTCATTTGGTGTTTCAAGAAGATGCAATAAACCAAAAGAAATTTCATTAAACAAATTTTTTGCCTTGATCCCTATATCCATAACAAAAACCTTATTTCTATTTTTTATAATTTTTGGAAACTAACTCCGTTATTGTATTGATTTGTGAAGTAATAGTAGAAAAAGCGTTATTCATTGATTCAACTGCATCCCAATATTGTTGTTGTTGTTTTTCATAAAAAAATGAATAAGTTCTTGTGCATTCTCCTACAAAACCTCCCAAGTAAAAATATACTGGTTCCTTTGTAACTAGTGCTGTTATCGCAGAAGCAACCTCAATTGAATTTGATAACATTTTCTCAAGAAAAACCCTTCTTTCAGCTCCTTTAGTTAGTTCAATCTCTTCAGACAATAATTCACTTTCTTCTTTTATTCTATTACTATTGTTATTTTTTATTTTTTCAAAGTAAATTGTTTTGTTTCTATAATATTCTCTTGATTCGGTTCCAAGAAAGTATTCTGAAACTAATTCCACTAATTTTGACATTTTAATAAAAATTATTTTTATTGTTTATAAATATTTCTATACTTTACTACTCTGGAGTATTTAATCAACTATCTAACAACTTAAACTATCCTCCTGTTAAGTTAAATTTTAATAAAAAAATAAAGGCTCCCTATTCTTGAGTTTAGGGGTAGTAAGAATTAGGCAGGGAGCCTATATAAATGTGATTTTTGATTTTTTTGGTGGCTTTTTCAGTTCTTCAAGCCACATTGCACCAATATTGATCATTTCCTTTTGGAACTGGTCTGATATTTTGTATGTTTTTTTGTAAAGATTGAAATTAATAATGCCCATGCTTTTCATTGGTGTTAATATTCTGTCATAAAACTGCCTTTTGTTATATGAAAGCTTGACCTTCTTGCCTTTGTATGACGGCTCTTCAATCTCTGCAACCAATGTTCCTTCATGAAGCCTTGTGGCAAACAGAGACATTTCTGACTTGCCTATCTCACCGCCATTTTCTTTCATGTAATTTATCAGCAGATTGGCAACTATCTTCTGTTGTTTTGTTGCGAATATTACTTCCAGTATATCATCAGGGATATTAAATAAGTCAAATAAAATGACCATTTTGAACATAATAAATCATACTAGTATATAAATGTTACTATTTTGTATACTGGAATAGTTTTTATAATATCTATTTTTTAGAAAAAAAGTCTTTAATATCATTGAGATAATTTTTAGTAATCTTAATATCCCAGTCAATAGGAAAGCATTTGAAATATGTTGGCCAGCAATATCTCTGGTCTAAAAATACTATTACCCCTCGATCAGTTGATGACCTTATACAGCGGCCAGCGCTCTGCAAGGATTTATTAAAACCAGGAAGCCTGTATCCATAATCCCAGCCTTTGCTAAATTTCATGTCATAGTAATCTATCAATGCCTTTGCCTCAAGGTCTGGCTTTTGCAATGGTATTCCAATAACAACAACACACTTTAAAACCCCTGGCAAGTCAATTCCCTCTCCAAAAGAACCTGATGCAACGCACAACAAGACTGCTCCTAAATTTTTGTAAGACTTAAATTTTTCCAAGAGCTCTTTTTTCTCCTCTTTCTTTAGGTTAGGTATTTCAAGAAAAGTTGTTTTTCTGCATAATTTAGTAAAAAAGTGATTAACAGTGTCCCTTATGTAATAGCTTGGAAAAAAAAGTGCAGAATTTCCAGGGGTTTCATTCACAATATCAGAGCATATTTTTGCTATCCTCCTGAACTGCTTTTCATTTCTTAGAGAATATTTTGTGCTTGTTTCAGGAACTATAATATTAAGCTGGTTTTTGACTGGAAAAGGGCTTTTATATGATTTTTCAACTGTATTTTCTTCAAAACCTAAAAGGTCTTTGTACATTAGTGTTGGAGTTAGTGTTCCAGACATTATGATTGTTGAATGTGCATTATTTACTATATCTCTTGTAACTAATGATGGGTCTAAACAGCGGTATGACAAAATTATCGCTTTTGGTTTTTTCTCAATTATCCTTACAAATCCTTCATCAGAACCCTGCCATGCACTAAGAAATTTTGCAACTGAGCCAATGCTGCTCTGCTTTTTTGTTTCCCTGACAGCATCGCCTATGAACTCAAAGTCTGAAACCAGATCATCATAATCTGCAATCTGGCTTATTTTTTTTGCAAACTCATCTTTTTTTACAATAGTTTCACCATATTCTTTTAGTTCTTTGGCAAGATTTTCCAGAATATTCTTAATCTCAACCAGGCTTTCTCTTGCTTTATTATACTTAAACTTCTTTGCTTCGCTGATAGCCCTCTTTACTGTAAAGCTTGATAACCGTTCTGTCATTAAATCCCTTACTCTTGAAGCAAGATTATGGCCTTCATCAATTATAATAATTGTATTCTCAACATCTTTTTGTATTCTCTTGAAAAAAGAATCTCTTATAGCCGGGCTGAAAATATAATAATAATCTGTGACAATAACATCTGCATCTTTTGCCAATAATGCTGAGATTTCATATGGGCAAAGCCTGTATTTTGAACATATGTCCTTAACTGTTTCTGTATGGCATGGAGATAATTGTTTTAATTCTGATAAAACTGCCTTTGCTTTTACAGTTAATTTTGATTTTGTTCTTGTGTTTGCATAAAATTCGCATTTATTGTCTTCTCTTACAGTTTTGCAGTAATCTGCAAACTCACCTGAATAAAGCATTTCAACACCTGGAACAAGGCACATCCATTTCTTGCCAATTATGTCAGCAGCCTTTATACTCAGGTTGTATTCTTCTTTTATTTTTTTAAGAGTATTTATTGCAATAATATGCTGTGTATGCCTATTTGTCAGAAAAAATACTGTCAGCTTGTTTTTTATTGCATAAGCCAGTGCAGGAGCCAGGACGCCAGCAGTTTTTCCAATGCCTGTCGGAGCATGCATAATCAGGCTTTTTTTGTTTTTAAGGGCATTATCAACATCTAATATCATATCATCCTGTATTTCCCTGACTTTGGAATGGGGGAATAATAATTTAGCCAGATTATCTTTTGATATCATATTAAAAAAAGAAAATAGTTGCTATATAAATCTTTATCTTAAGAAGCAGATTATTTTCCGAGTTTTTCCTTAATCTTTTTTGCAAGCTCTTTTCCTTTTTCAGTTAATAAACTGCCTGTTTTTTTGCCTGTTTTTTCAAATATTATTTTACCTTTCTTGAGGTTTCTCTCCATTACTAAACTATAATCATGTAAAACAGCAGCCATATCCTTTATCCTATTGCCATATTTTTCAAGGAATGCAACAGTTGTCAGGGGATATCTTTGAGGAATAGTTGGCTTTTCATCAGAATAGCCGATTGTTATGATTGCCTGGGGTCTTACAGAATCCGGAATGTTAAGAACCCTTGAGACTACATTCTCATCAAATGCACCAACCCAGCATGCTCCAAGATCAAGTGAATGTGCTGTTAAAAGCATGTTTTCTATTGCAGCTGCACAGTTTTGTATAGAATAAAGCCTGCTTCCCCTTACACCATAGAATCTTTCGCTTTTTTTCAGGTCTGCGCAGACAATTATGTAAACAGGAGCTTTTGACATCCAGTGCTGCCTTAATGAAGCCTCTGCAATTGTTTTTCTTTTGTCCTCATCCTGCACTACAATAAAGTTATAATCCTGTATATTTCCAGAGCTTGGGGCAAGCCTCCCAGCTTCTAAAATAGTTCCCACTTTGTCCCATTCAACTGGAATATCAAGATATTTTCTTATGCTTCTCCTTGTGCTTATGCATTCAAAAACTTCCATATTAAGCATTATAAAACTCTTTATTAATAAAATTATCGCTTTATTCAAAAATTATTTATAGTAAGGAGATTTATTAAAGGGTATGAAATACATTAACCTGGTTGAGGTCTACCAAAAGCTTGACTCAACAACAAAGAGACTTGAGAAAACTTATTTTATATCTGAACTATTAAGAAAAACTCCGGTAGAAGATCTTTCCAGGATAACATTATTATTGCAGGGCAAAATCTTTCCGCCGTGGGATGAGCGCAAGATTGGCGTTGCATCAAGAATGGTTTTAAAGGCAATAAATGTTTCATCTGGCTTAAGTGTTAAGGAAATTGAGGATGAGTGGAAAAAAACAGGTGATCTTGGAAAGACAGCTGAAAACCTTATCCAAAAGAAAAAACAGGCCACTTTATTCTCTAGTGATTTGTCTGTGAGCAAGGTTTTTGATAATTTAAGAAAACTTGCCACCTTAGAAGGCCTTGGCTCTGTTGACCAAAAAGTAAAATTAATATCTGAGCTGCTTACATCTGCAAAACCTATTGAGGCAAGATACATCGTGAGGAATGTTTTAGAGGACCTAAGGGTGGGCGTTGGAGCTGGCTCTTTAAGAGATGCAATTGCATGGGCATTTTTTCCAAAAGTTAGTGGAATATTTTTCAAGTGTGATAAATGCAATAACTATATGCCTAATATAACTAAATGCCTTGAATGCAACGAAGCTATAGAAAACAAGTTCAATAAAGAAATTGAAAAATTTGATGAAAAAAAAGTTCTTAAACTAAAAAGCATTGACGAGCTTAAGAAAGCAGATATTAAAAAATATGATTTTATCTTATGCAATGATGAGAATTTAGCAAGGGAAGCTTATAATTATTTTGTTAATGCTGTTCAGGGAGCTTATGATGTTGCAAATGACTTTTCTGTTGTTGCAGAAAAAGCAAAAGTTGAGGGTATTAAAGGCTTAATGAGTGTTGGCCTTGAGCCTGGAAGGCCTGTAAAGGTAATGCTAGCCATAAAAGTAAAGGATATAAAAGAAGGATTTGAAAGAGTTGGCAAGCCAGCTGATATTGAGTATAAATTAGATGGCTTCAGGCTGCAAATACACAAAAAAGATAATGAAATAAAGCTTTTTACAAGAAGGCTTGAGAATGTCACAAAACAGTTTCCAGATGTTGTTGATTATGTTAAACATAATATTAAAGGGGATTCTTTTATAATTGACTCAGAGGGAGTCGGCTTCAGCCCAAAAACAAAAAAATATCTTCCATTCCAGAGCATATCCCAGAGAATTAAACGAAAGTATGACATTGAGAATATGGCAAAGGAGTTTCCTGTTGAGCTGAATGTTTTTGATGTTATCTATTACAATGGGAAAAACATGATTAAGACACCTTTTATTGAGAGAAGAAATATTATTGAGAAAATAGTAAAGCCTGCTGAAAGAAAAATTGTTTATGTCAAGAACCTTATAACATCTGATGAGAAGGAAGTTTTAAAGTTTTACAAGGAATCTCTTAAGAGAGGAAATGAAGGGATTATGTTTAAGACACTTGACGCTGTTTACAAGCCAGGTGCAAGAGTTGGGCATATGGTGAAGTTCAAGCCTATTATGGATACCCTTGATTTGGTTATTGTTGGAGCAGAGTGGGGAGAAGGCAAGCGATCTGACTGGCTGAGTTCTTTTACACTTGCATGTATTGATGAAAACAATAATTTTCTTGAGATAGGAAAGGTCGGGACAGGCATTAAGGAAAAATCAGAGCTTGGAGTTTCATTCAGCCAGCTTACAGAGGAATTAAAGCCATTGATAATCTCTGAAAAAGGAAAAAGTGTTATTGTAAAGCCGGAGATTGTTGTAGAAATAAACTATGAAGAAATCCAGAAAAGCCAGACATACAGCTCAGGATATGCCTTAAGATTTCCGAGATTGATAAATTTAAGGCTGGAAAGGTCTGCTGAGGAATGCAGCACTCTAAACATGGTTGAGGAGTTTTATGAAGGCCAGAGGCACAGGAAATAATATCAACTTTTAGGAGATTATTAAATTTGTTAATACAATGTTAAAATCAAATCACATAGTTAAAAAACTTGATATAAGATTCTTCAACAGCATGAAGATTGACTACATTAAAGAAACCTTAACAAAATCAACCCTTCACGATGAGAAACTTAATTCTGAGATAGATTGGTATCTATCATTTCCATCTCACTTCAGAAGGTATTTTCCTAAGATATTTGATTACAGAAAGGGGTATAATCCATACATAAAAATGGAATTTTACAATTATCCTTCACTTGCAGATATTTATTTAAATGATAAGCTTCCACTTGACCAGTGGAAAAAAATATTTTTGGATCTTCATGAAATAGTCAAAAAATTTCAATCTGCAAATAAAAAAATAACTGAAAAAGAAAAATTTGAGAGTCTTCTTAGTATGTATTATAAAAAAACAATCAAACGGTTAAAACAGCTGGAAATGCAAAATAGCTGGAATAAAATTTTATCAAATCCAATTTATATAAATGGAAAAAAATATTTTAAAGATAAAATAAAAAAAGACCTTAAAGATTGTCTACACAAATACTTGCTTAACTTACCAAAAAGAGATTTTTGCTTGATACACGGGGACTTATGTGCAGGAAATATACTCTTTGATAAATCTAACTTTATATTCGTTGATCCGCGAGGAAAGTTTGGAAAATTTGTCATATATGGTGACACATACTATGATATTGCAAAACTATCTCACAGTTTTTTGGGATTTTATGATTTAATAGTTGACTCAAAATATAAACTTGATTTTAATGATAACCATATAAACTATGAAATACTTGCTTCAGATAAACAAAATAAGATATCGGAAGCATTTAAGGAAGAAATTCTATTTAAGTATGATTACAAGGAAGTTAGATTAATCGAATCCCTTTTGTTCCTAAGCATGCTTCCATTACATGTTGATGATTTTAAAAGGCAAATTGTGCTTTTTTCAAGGGGTCTGGAATTATTTTATAGTGTTAAGGATGGTGGTTATTATTAGAATTATCATAACTATGGCAGGTGAAGGAATTAGATTCAAAAAAGCAGGCTACCTCATTCCAAAACACATGATAAAAATAAAGGACAAAACAATGTTTGAATGGGCTATGCTAACATTAAAGGATTTTTATGGTGAAGAATTTATTTTTGTTACCTTAGAAAAAAATAATGATTTGAGTTTCATTAATGAAAAATGCAAATTATTAGGCATAAAAAAAAGAAAGATTGTATCCATAGATAATATAACTTCCGGGCAAGCAGAAACTGTTTTGAAAGCAGAAAAAGAAATAAGTTTGGATGAACCCATACTGATTTATAATGTGGATACTTACGTTGAGCCTTATGAATTAAGAAAAACTGATATAAAGGGGTATGGCTTTGTTCCGTGTTTTAAGGCAAATGGAACCCACTGGAGTTTTGTAAAATTTGATTCAAATAAAAGAATTTTTGATATTACAGAAAAAGTAAGGATATCTGAATATGCGTCTATAGGGCTTTATTATTTTTGCAGTTTTTCCTTATTCAAGAAATGTTTTGGTAAATATTATTCGCAGGAATCTAAAGAAAAATATATTGCCCCTATTTACAATATTCTAATAAAAGATAACAAAGAGGTGTATACTTCAATCTTAGATAGCAAAAAAGTCCATATTTTAGGGACTCCAGAAGAGGTGAAATCATTTGAGGAGAAATAAGTCAGATAATATCCTTGTTTTTGTGCCTGGTTATAATGTTGAAAACACAATTGAAAAAGTTTTTTTTGGTTTAATGAAAACAAAGAAAGAATTGAATTTTGACATTTTGTTTATTGACAACAGAAGCAAGGATAATACATTCGAAAAACTAAAAGAATTAGTAGAAAACAAAAAACAAAAAGGGATAAAACTGGTCAGAAACTCCAAAAATTTAGGTTATGGTGGCTCACAAAAGGTTGCATTTGGGTATGCATTCAGGAAAAAATATGACTATCTTATTGAGTATGATGGGGATATGCAATATCCAGTTGCAAATATCCTTGATTTATATGCAAAAATAAAAAAAACAAAGTTAGGTATTGTTTTTGGCTCAAGAGTCACAACCAAAGAAAATATATCTCAGATGCCCTTTTGGAAGGCTTTTGGGAACAAATTTTTTAACATGCTAAACAAATGGGCATTAGGCATTAAAGTTTCTGAGATACATACTGGTTTTAGAATTTACAACCTCAAGAATATTAAAGGGTTTAATTTTAATAGGTGCCATAATGATTATAGGTGGACAATAGATAGTGTTGTGGAGATACTAAAAATAAATAAGAATTTATCTGAAATACCTACAAAGGCTTTATACACTAAATATTCAAGTGCCCCAAGTTTCAAGCAGTTGTTTAAGACAATGGTGTATATGTTTTTTAGGGCACTGGAATACAAATTCTTAAGACTATGACTTTTCTTTTTCCTTAATTAAATATAAATCCCTAGGGTCATATTTTGGTGGAGGAAGGTGGTCTATAATAGTGTAATGGCTCATGTTGAAATTCTGGATTCTTGATGTAAGAATGTAATCTGCTGTTTTAATATCATCAGTTATAGTATATGCAAATCTTGGATTTATGTTGGTTAATCTGGTTAGGTTTAAATCATTATATCTTATGAGAGCATCACATCTATAATTGTAATGTAATGGATCATCTAAATGTTCTGTATCAATGTATACTTTGGATCCTTGTTCCACATTTATTATTAATTCTGAAGTGAAAGAGAAATATGTGGGGGTATAATCATTTGGATTTTGCATATTTTTTGCAATTTGCAGAAAATTAAACAAAAACAATAAGCTGATGATAAATAAGAGGATATGGTTACCATATTTTCTGAATAATCTCTTGCAGATTACATAAATAAAATCATAAAACAAATAAAAATAAATCAAGTAAAACATTGTGACATATCTAAACTCAAAGTGATGGCCTTTGATGTTATAGAAAAAAAAGAAGAATATATCTGAGAATATAAACATCAAAACCCAAAATTTATTTTTTTTACTAATTATATTATAAATTAAAATAAGGTATAATGCTAATGATATCCATATTGAATTAAACTTATGTAGGAACAAATAATTTTTAAAAGTGCCTTCTCTAATGTTTTTTAAAAAATAATTTGAAATTGATTTCATTGTAAATCCAAAATCCCTTACTTCAAAATTACCTCCAGCACCCTGATCAATATCAGACATTAATCGGTTACCTCTTAATCCTGTGGATATTGTAAAATATATTAAAAAACCAATTAAAAATATTATCCATATTTTTTTTAAGTAAGACCATTTTTCTTTTTTATAAAAATAGTAGTAGAATGTAAGGAAAATCAAAAGTATTGGAATTATCAAGTAACTTATATTTTTTGTAAAAAATAAAAGAGAAACCAAAAGTGTAAGTGAGATGTTATTCTTCTTATGGTTTTTATCAAACTCATATAAGTATATAAGAAATATTGAAAAAACAAGCATATATGTCAAATCAATATAAAAAGAGAGAAGCGTCTCAAGAAAGAATTTGCTTCCCAGTACAAGTAAAATTAGTGTAAAAGCCTTGAATGGTTTTTCTATTTTCAAAAGAGTTCTAAATAAGATTATCAAAAGAAACATGTTTATAAAATAATTTGAGAAGTTGAAAGTAAGTGTGGTAGATGTAAACAAAAGGAAAAAGGGAATTCTACCCAAAATAATCAATTTATCAGCATAGGTAAGTAAAAATAGTTGATAGAAATCTTTAAACTCTAAATTCCTTATTTTTTCAGTTAATATTACAGATGAAGTATAATATTCATAATAATGGATTCCAGTGAAGTTAGAAGGCATTCTTTTTATTGCATTAAAATAGAAAAAAGACAGAAGAATGATTAAAAATATAAGGATTACATAGAAAATGATTATCTTAGAATTTGGTTTTTTAAAATTATATTTTATTTTGTTGGTTTTGTTTTTCCCTCCTTTTTTGGTTGATTTGTACATAAGGTATAATTTTATCAAGTAGTATTTAAATTTTATTAATGTTTAGATAAATAATAAAATTTTTATGATTAACCATCCTAAATACAAAAAGCCCAACTTACAGCTTCGGATATGCATTAAGGTAAACTATTTAAACCTTTTGTCCTTAAACAGATTAGGAATTCTCAAAAATTAATTTCAGATGGAAATAAGTAAATTTTTCTCAACAAAAATCTTAAAATTATCGCCGGGAGATTTCTAAAATAGAAAGGTTAATAAGCAAGTTTATACATTAACGATTAACCAAATTCGAAGAGGTGCATTGGATGGCAAAAAAGAAAGCAGCTAAGAAAAAGAAATAAATTCATAAAATTCAAATAAAATCATTTATTTTTTTATTTTTATTTTATTTTGCAGGCTTTTTTTCCTGTGAAATCTGTAACTCTTTTCTTATGTTTTCAACAAACTTTTCAAAATCCTTATTTTTTATACAGGCACCGCAGGCATACTCATGGCCACCACCATAGCCGTCAATTCCAACAAGTGCTTTTTTCAGTATGTTTGAGACTGAAAGATGGTCTGATGAGCGAAGGCTGCATTTCATCTCACCGCCTTTCTCACGTGCAACTAAAATGAGTTTTTTTGGAAACCTGTAAAGAAGCTCGTTTGACAAGTCACCTGTAAAACTCATTCTGTTTGAGTAAATGAATAAAATCATTTTATCATCATCAATATTTTTAAGAGCTTTTTTAAGCATGATTTCATATTCTTCTTCTATTTTTTTGAATCTCTTAATAATGAATCTTGCCTGTGCTGTCTCTCCGTTAAGCAGTTCATAAGGGGTTTTGATTCTTGTCAATATTTTAACGCAGCTTAAAACATCTGATATTTTTCCCTTGAGAATAAAGGACAATATTCTTACAAGCTCTCCGAGTTTTGTTTCATACAGGGCTTTTTCTGGTTTAGTTATTTTTGCCGGCAGCAAATCAGGATATTCTTTTGAGAACTTTGCTGAAAAATCAGGCAGAGACCAGTCAGCAACTGCTCCGCATGCTGCAATCCACAAGTCCTGCTTAACAACCCTATAACAAATGCATGATGCAGGCTCTCCAAATCCGTCTTTTCTTGAGTTATAGTATTTTGTTCCGCTGTTCTTGATAATGTTATGATGGTCTATCCATATTATTGGAACTTTTACAGCATCAATAAAATCAGGGCTTACCATTGGCTTGTCAACTATAAAAACCTTGTCCGGGCTGTAATCCTCAACAGTTTTTATAAAAATTGGCTTAAGCTCAGGGCTGCTCTTTACAACAACACCCTTTCCTTCTCTTTTATACCTATAAAGCAAGATAAAAGAGCAAAGCCCGTCAGGGTCATCATCAAAAAAGAACAAAGGTCTCTTGCAGCTGTCAAGCTCTTCTCTTATTTCATTGTAGTGTTTTTCTGTAAGCATATTAAAAATAAAAAACATCTCTTATTTAAAATTATGTTTTAGAAATTGTTATTAACCTGATTAATTATCATTTTTTACTAAAAAATGGTAACAAAACAAAAAACTTAAATAGTAGTTGTGTTAAACCAGTTAACATGAAACAGCTAAATTCAATATTCAAAAGATTTAATAGGGTTTTCTTAGCTGAAGCTGTTTGTTGTTAGTTCTTGATTCATTGTCTTTAATTTAAATTATTTTCTTGGCTTTTGTCTAAAAATTTTTAAAATAAATATGAGGTAAAAAATGGAAAATCTAAAAAAAATTGAGCAAGCCTTTGATGTGTTGAGCATTGTAGGAAAAACTCCTATGATTAAAATAAGAAAAATACATGCAAAGCTCGAGACAACAAACCCAAGCGGAAGTGTAAAAGACCGCATGGCTGATTACATGGTAAAAAAAGCAGAGCAAAGAGGTGAGCTAAAGAAAGGCAGCAGGATAATTGAGGTTACAAGCGGCAATACTGGAATAGCTTTTTCAATGATCTCAGCAATAAAGGGCTATAAGTTTACAGCAGTAATGCCAGAGCATATGAGCGTAGAAAGAATAAAGATGATAAAAGCATTTGGGGCTGATGTTGTATTAACCCCAAAAAAGGAGGATATGAATGGAGCAATTAGGAAATACAATGAGCTTGTGAGGAAATATCCTAATGCATGGCTTCCAAACCAGTTTGAGAATCAGGACAACATAGAGGCTCATGAACTTGGATTGGGAAAAGAGATAATAGCTCAGTTCAAGGGCAGGATAGATGCATTTGTTGCAGGAATCGGAACAGGCGGGACTTTGCTTGGTGTTGCAAGGGCACTTAAAAAAGAATTTCCTAATGCAAAAATAATTGGTGTTGAGCCAGCTGAATCAGCTGTTTTATCAGGAGGGAAACCAGGCATGCATAAGATACAGGGAATCGGCGAGGGCTTTATTCCAAAGCTTGTTAAGGACAACATGAATATGATTGATGAGGTTATTGCAATAAAAAGCAGCGATGCTATCAATATGAGAAAAAAACTTGCAGAAGAGAATGGAATATTTGTTGGAATAAGCTCAGGAGCAAATCTGCTGGCAGCAATTAAAGCAAGGGAAAGATATGAGAATGTGATTACTGTCCTGCCAGACAGAGGAGAGAGATATTTAAGTGGAAATTAAATATCTTCTGAAACCATTTTATATAAATTAATTTTTAATTCCTCTTTTTTTATTATTTCCAGCTTGGCCTTTGTTGCCGGATGTCCCGGAACAAAAAGGCATTTTTTGTTTTCTGATAATTCATAGGTGTTTATTTTTTTTGCAATATTAATTATTTCATTCTTGTCAAAGCATAGCAATGGCCTTAAAACATTTGTTTTTATTGATTCATCAAGAACAGCAAGATTATCTAATGTCTGGGAAGCGACCTGGCCGAGGTTTTCTCCTGTTACTATGAATTCTGCTTTTTCTTTTTTGGCAAGGTTTTCAGCAATCCTGTACATGACTCTTTTGCACAGCAAACATGTGTATTTTGGGTTTGTATTGTTTTTTATTTGGGTGAGAATTTCTTTGTGGTTAATATAATGGACTTTTTTTATTCCAAGCTTTTTGGCTATTTTATCAACTGCATTGTGGTTGTCCATAAAGAAGTTGAGGCCAATCAGTTCAAGGCCCTTCTCTTCCATTAAACAAGCTGCAACAGGGCTGTCTATGCCTGGGCTGAGGAGTATTATTGCTTTCATGTGTTAGTAGGATATTGGTTAGTATAAAAAGGTTTTGAGAATTAATTAGAATATTAATTATTGTTATTATTAATAAGTAGTTAAAAATAGAAAGATTTATATACTAATTAATGATACAAACCATTTATGGGACCAAATCATGAGTATTCTATAAAGGAATTAAAAACACCTTTCGGAAATGGAATAGAAGTATCTGAAAAAGGTAGTAGGGATTATTACCAACAAATCAAATCCAATGATGGTTTAATAGCAAGAATATTTTCAACTGAAGAAAATCATAAGAGACTTGGAAATAAATGTATAAGTGTTATATCCAAATATCCATTTAAAGATAATAAGGAAAATCATTTATTATTTAGGGAATTAACGGGCAAATTAAATAAAATACAAGATGAAACAATTAATAGTGGGTCTTGGCCCTTAAAAATATACACAGATCAGGGACTTGAAAAAAAATTAGGTAATGGAACAACTATAAGAATAAATAAAGAAGACAAAAAAGAATTCCCTAAGGAAGCTTATAATTTTGTAGATGGAGTTGGTTACTTTACAGGGAATGTTGCTCATGCTAGTTCTTTTATGATATATTTAACTACACTTGGTCTTTCTATTGGACATTTATTAGCAAACACAACAGTAAGTAATTGGTTATGGCATGCACCACTTTATACGGCAACCACTATCTTTAGTTTGTTTGGTGAATTAGATTATATGATTACAAAAGAGTGCATTAAAGATATGGGTGATACCAAACCTAGTGTTGGAGTAACATATTGGATAGCTCATACAATAGGAGTTAAACTTGCAACAAGTAATTTTGAGGAAAGGTTAAGAAAAAAAGATTATGCTTTAAAAAAATTTTTGTTATCTCATAAATCTGCGAAACGAGCAATTAGTGATAATCATATGGGATATGTCTATTTTAAGGATGAGAAATGGGCCGATAGGAGGGAGAAATGGAATCGTGAGCATAGAGATGATGTTTATGAAGCACTTACAAAGATGTTTGAATTTACGCCATACCAAAGGGGATTTTCAATTACTACTGAACACAAAGATAAAGCAAATGCATTAAGATTCTTAGACTCTCTTTTAACAGATAAAAAAGAAACTCCTCAAATAAGTCTTACATAATTAATTATTTCTCTTTCTAAAAATTTGATTTATTTTTTCTTTGCAGTCAGTTTATTGGCTGCAAGGCAGATGCAAAGTAAAATGAACCTCCTCGGACTGAAGTCCGAGGTATCTAGGCAAAGGAAGTAACTTTCCTTTGCGGCACAAAATTCCAAGCACCTTGCGATTGGGCGATGTAATTTTGTATTACATCTGCAGTAACATTTCCAACAGAGCGGAAGAATTTGCCAGGACTCCAGAAGTGCCCTTTGCGGAAATGCCTTCGCAACCAGGGATGTTTGCGAAAAAGTTTATAAGAAGAAATTCCCTTAAACAACTGCAATGCCTTGGAAACGCAGATTGTTGGAGAAATCTCAACAAAAAGGTGTATGTGATCAGGCATTACCTGAAGCTCATAAATTTCAAATTTATATTGCTGGGCAATTTCGCGAAGAAATTGCTCGCAGTCCTTGCGGACTAAATCAAACTTGAAAGGGTCTTTGGCATACTTTGGTTTCCAAACCAAGTGGTATGCATTTTGACCGACGCCATGGTTGAAATTGTTTAAACCTTTCATTTTCGTTGCCTCCGCGCAACGAAAATTTACAGCTCACGCTAAACAAGTTGAAAGTTTGAGTGCGCGCGCCAAATTCGTTGCGCACTCATTCATAATCGAAAACAGTAGAAAAATGTTATGGAGGTACAAGCTACCATTGGGCTAAAGCCCAAGGTATCCTTTGAATGTAATGAAGCAGAAAAACTTACAAACAAGAAACCGGCTGAGGCAATCCAGGAAATCAAGAAATTCTGCAGGATTGCAGTAGTAAAGACTGGAGAGAAAGGAAGCCTTGTTATGGATAATGATGGCCTTCACAAAATAAAGGGTTTTAAGGTTAATGCAATCAACACAACTGGAGCAGGGGATGCTTATTCTGGAGGCTTTCTCTATGGAATCTCACATAACTTTGATGTCAAGACCTCAGGAAAGATTGCTTCATATGTTGCTGCGCAGGTTGTTGCAAGCCATGATTCAATGATGAATAGAAATATCCAGCAGGAAATAGCAGGCATTATCAAAGGTTAATTCTTTCGCCCATCTCAGGTATCTTTGTTTTCATACCAAGCTTTTCAACTTTCTTTGCAAAAGACAGCATTGCTTCTTCTTCTCCATGCACTATGAAAACTTTTTTTGGCTTTGGATTAAAAAATTTCAGCAGGTTAAGAAGCTTGCGATAGTCAGCATGGGCAGAAAAGCTGTCAATTGACTCAATATTTGCCTTTACCACAACCTCTGTTCCCAATAATCTTATTCTTTTCTCGCCTTTTTTTATGTAATAGCCAAGAGTTCCTTTAGCCTGATACCCCACAAAGAGTATTGTGTTATTTTTGTTCCAGATATTGTGTTTTATATGGTGCTTTATCCTGCCTCCGGTGCACATTCCGCTTCCTGCAATTATTATGCATGGCTCATGAAGGTTGTTGAGCTTGATTGAATCCCTTACATTCATTGTGTATTCAAGCCCTGGGAATGAGAAAGGATTATCTCCTGATTTTATTAAATCTGTTATCCGTTTGTTGTAAAGGGAATAATGTTTTTTAAATACTTCTGTCACCCTTATGCCCATCGGAGTATCCACATAGACCTTTATTCTTGGAATAAGATTTTTTTCCACAAGTTCGTTTAGGTCATACAAAAGTTCCTGTGTCCTTTCAACTGCAAAACATGGAATTATAATTTTTCCATGGTGTTTATATGCCTTTAATATTACATCTAGTAATTTTTGTTTTCTTTTTTCTATTGGCGGATGTATCCTATCGCCGTATGTTGACTCAATAAAAATATAATCTGCCTTGTTCAGATGTACTGTGTCATTTATTATTGGTGTACTGTTTTGGCCTATATCACCTGAAAAAACAATTGTTGTTTCTTTTCCACCCTCGTTGACTTTTAATTCTATTATTGCAGAGCCAAGTATATGCCCTGCATCATACAAAGTTGCATTAATTCCTTCGCATGGCTGAAAACTCGTTTCATAGTTTATTGTCCTGAAAAGCTTCATTGCCTTTTCAACATCATCCTCTGTGTATATCGGATTTCTGGGTGGAAGTCCCATGCGCTGCCTTCTCCTATTTTCAGACTCAACATCATTCCTGTTAACCTTTGCAGAATCAAGCATGACTATCTCAGCTATGTCTTTTGTTGCAGAAGTGCAGTAAATTTTGCCCTTAAATCCCTCCTTAACAAGCTTTGGGATTCTTCCGCAATGGTCAAGATGTGCATGTGTAAGAAGAAGCGCTGAATATAATTTTGCATTGAAAGGAAGCCTGTCATAGTTAATCTTCATTAGATTCTTGCTTCCCTGAAACATTCCACAATCAACTAGTATTCTCTTTTTTCCAGTGGCCAGACTGTAGCATGAGCCAGTAACTGTCTTGGCCGCTCCAAAAAACCTTATCTCCATAATTTTTTATTTTAACTACTGGTATTTATTTGTTTTCTTTGTTAAATATTTTGTATGATATAAATATTTTTAAAGATATTCATTTGTTCAAGTTTAGGGGTGATATTATGACAAGAGGCAAACTAAGTATTATTGCCTGTGAATCAGGAAGGTCTTTTGCAAAGAAAGTTGTAAATGAGATTATTAAGAAAAAAGGAGAGGTTAAATTCATTAGTTCTGATGAAGTTAAATTTGCAAACTCGGAAAGAAAAACAGTTATAAAAGAAAGTATAAGAGGATCAGATATTTGTATTATTCAGGATGTTGAAAATTCTGTTAATGGTTGCTCTGTTGATGAAAATCTAAGAGCACTAAAAACAACTATTGATGCTGCCTATAGAAGTGATGCAAATTACATAACAGCTGTTATCCCTGTATTTCCTTATGCAAGACAGGACAAGCAGGAAGGAAGAGAAGGTATAACTGCTGCAGCAGTTGCAAGAGAAATTGAAGATGTTAATACAGACCATGTTATAACTTTGGATGTGCACAATGAAGCTATTGCTGGATTTTTTAGAAAATCTAAATTTGAAAATTTACATGCTTCTAAGAATATTATTGATTATATTATAGAAAATGAAAAAATGTTTGATCTTAAAAATTTAGTTGTTATGTCTCCTGATGTAGGCGGAGCAAGAAGAGCAAAACATTATGCTAAAAAGCTTAGAACCTCTTTAGTTTTTGCCTATAAAGATAGAAAATATAATACACCCAATTCCGTTGGAGATATTCAAATAGTAGGAGAGGTTAAAGGTAAAAATATTTTGATAGTAGATGACATGATTGATACTGCTGGAACTTTAATAGAAGTGGTTAATGCAGTTAAGAAAAATGGAGCTGAGAGAGTATATGTGGCCTGCAGTCTTGCTTTGTTTAACGGGCCGGCCATAGAAAGAATAACAAAATCTTATGAAAAGGGATATTTAACAGCTGTTATTGGAACTGATGCTGTTTATCACGGAGAGGATTTCCAGAAAAAAAATCCCTGGTACAAAGAGGTTTCTGTTGCAAGTTATTTTGCAGAGGTTATTATCCTATTAAATCAGCATAAATCAATAAGCAAATTGCTTGAATAAATTTAATATAAGGTGGTTAAACTGGAAAACAGGATAAGGGTTGGTGTTTTAATATTTGAAGATAATAAGATATTATTAGTTAAGCATGTTGACCCTATAACAGGGTTTACCTGGTGGGTGCCGCCAGGCGGTGGATTAAAAGAAACTGAATCTATCTTTGAGTGCGGGAAAAGAGAGGTTAAAGAAGAAACAAACCTCAAAGTGAGTTTAGACAAGATTGTCTACATAAGGCAGTTCATTTTTCATAAACAGAAAGAAAATAATATTGATATATATTTAACTTCCTCAAAGCATAAAGGCAGTAAATCTATTAAAGGCATTGTTGGGAAAGGGGAAGATGAGCACTATATTAAGCAAATAAAATTTTTTTCAAAAAAAGAGCTTAAAAATATAAAAGTTTTTCCTTCTGTAATAATGGAAGAAATGTGGGAAGACTATAAAAACAGTTTTCCTGTTATTAAATTTCTGGGAGTAGAAGATGACTCAGAGCACGAAATAATGGAATAATCTTTTCTTTGAAAAAAGAGTTAATTTAATCCAAGTTAGACAGAGTCGAGAAAACGGCTATTTTATAGAAAAGGAAAGGAACTGTTTAGAAATATTTTGCAAATCTTTCTTTTGTTTCTGCTAAAATTCTATCTGCTCTATCGAATTCATCTTTAAATATATCATAATTTTCTTCTCTGGTTAAGACACCAGTAACTCCACCAAATCTTGAACCCATAATATGAATTCTATCAACCAATCCATCGTTTTCTCCATACATTCCACCATCAGTCATTACTCTGGATGGTCCAAGAAAACGAAATTGATAGACTTCATCATTTCTATAATTCCCATTATGATATCTACTTAATTCAGTATGACCGAAAGCACTATCAGGCCTAGTTACTGAATGATATGTTCCATCAACATGTTCTCTATTATAAAAAAGATTATTAAATCCTAATTGCGAAAGGTAGAAAGCTCCTAAAATACCTACAACAGTAATAATTATCTTAATTTTTTTGCCAATATTTTTCATTATTAATAAAAAATAATCTCTATGTTTATAAAGCTTTCGATTATTTACTACTGGTAAGGTTACACATAACAATTCCCTTTTCTAGATTTTTTTATTAAATTGTGCTTCGCACTTGAAGACGCCGTTTTCTCGACTTTTTCAGAAACCTTCGGTTTCCTCGACCCCATTGTGCTCTCACTCCATTTCATTCCGTTCGGGTCACTTAATAGCAATTCCGATGTTATGCATGCTTCGGAAAATCTCCGGAGTTTTTTAAAAAGATTTATATATGCCTGATAATAATTCTATTTTAGTTAATCTTATGATTAAATAATCAGGTGGGTGACTATGGCAAAAGAACAAAAAAAGAAAAATAATGCTAAAAATACAAAATCAAAAGAAAATGACCAGTTCAAAGAAATTGAGTCAAAGCTTCCAAAAGATGCCCAGAAAAAACTAAAGGCAATCAAGTCAAAGCTTGATAAATTCCAAAAAACAGTTTTGAAAAAGTTTGAAAATTATATAATTGGCATTGCACTATTGCCCCCAAAAAAGCCGGAAAAAGATGAAAAACCTAGCGAGCAGATTAATGTTCTTGTCTTAGTTGATGATTCTGACAGCAATAAGATGTCTAAGGATGAGCTAAAGACAAAGCTTTCATCTATCATAGAAGAAATGGCAAAGGGTGTTGATAAAAACCTTGCACCGCAGACAATTATTCTTTCTGAACTGTGGCAGAGCTGCTATGATGCAAAATATGAGTTATTAGAGCTTATTGCAATATCTGCTCCTGTTTATGACACTGGCATGCTGTCTGCCATAAAGATAGCTGAGATCCATAAGTCAATGGTCATCAAAAAGTTTGAGAAATATATTGTAAGCTATGTTTTAGCAGGCTCTCTTGTTCAGGGAAAGGCAACATCTGAATCAGATATTGATGTGTTTATTGTAGTTGATGACACTGATGTCAAAAAAATGACAAGAGCAGAGTTAAAAGACAAGTTAAGGGCAATAATCATAACAATGGGAATGGAAGCTGGTGAAATTACAGGAATTAAAAACAAGCTGAATATCCAGGTGTATATACTTACAGACTTCTGGGATAACATAAAAGAGGCCAATCCAATAATATTCACTTTTTTGAGGGATGGAGTTCCATTCTATGACAGGGGTATATTTATGCCATGGAAACAACTCCTTAAGATGGGAAAAATAAAACCATCTGCAGAGGCAATTGATATGTATATGAACAGCGGTGAGCAGATGCTAAAGCATGTAAAACTTAAGATAAGGGAATTGGGAATGGAAGATACTTTCTGGGCTATCTTAACACCAAGTCAGGCAGCACTTATGCTTTATGGTGTTCCGCCTCCAACACCGAAGGAAACACCTGAACTGATGAGGCAGCTGTTTGTAAAAAAAGAGAAAATGCTGGAAGAGAAGTATGTAAAGGTACTTGAAAACAATATACAGGTTAGGAAGGATCTTGAGCATGGAACAACTAAAGAACTCACTGGAAAAGAAGTTGATATATTATTAGAAAACGCAGAAAACTATCTGAAAAGAATAAAAAGATTATTCAGCCAGATAGAAAAAATAAGAGAACAAGAATCAATGCTTCATGTTTATGACACTGTTGTTACAGTTATAAGAGATATTCTAAAGCTTGAAGGGATAGAGAAAGCTAATGATTTAGAGATAGTAAAGGTATTTGAGAATGAGGTAATAAGCAAAGGAAAAATACCTGCAAAGTTCTTAAGAATATTGCATGCTATAATGAATGCAAAGAAGGATTATGACAATAAAAAACTAACAAAAGCAGAGGTTGAAAAAGTTAAAAAAAGCTCTCAGGAATTTATTAGGTTTATGATAGAGTATATACAAAGAAAAAGAGGCATTGATGTTGAAAGAACTAAAATAAGAGTGAAGTATGGGGACAAATATGGAGAAGTTTTTTTACTTGGAAAAGATGCTTATATCATACATGACATTGACCAGGAAGAAAAAGAGATTTCAAAGGCAGAAATAACTCCTGATGGTGGCTTAGGAAAAATCAGAAAAAGTTCTTTTGAAGAGCTTGAGAAAGACCTCTCAAAAATAGAGATTCTGTCAAAGGTTTTTATAAAAGAGCCGATATTTGAGGACATGAAAAAAATCTTTGGCAAGAATGTAGAAATACTGGTTAACTACTGATTTTTAACCTCTTTTTATTATATTCTTTATTATATATTTTCTATTTTACTTAAGTTTATTAACCAGAAGAACATTATGTTAATATTGGGGATTTAAATGACATTAAATTATAAAACTGGCTATAAAGTATGCGATGCCATGACAAAAAAGCCTGTTTCTGTTTCACCAGAAACTTCTATTGAGGAATGTGCTTTAAAGATGAGGGACAGCCATGTAGGTAGCCTTGTTATAACAAAGGATTCCAAGCTTCTTGGCATATTGTCTGATAGGGATATTGTAAGAAGAGTCATTGCAAAAAAACTGAACCCAAAAGAATTAAAGGCTGAAGAAGTTATGATAAAAAAAGTCATAACAATAGGCCCTGAAAAAGATATTTATGATGCTCTCAAAAAGATGAAGGACGGCGATGTAAGGCACCTTCCTGTTATGAATAAAAAAGAGATGGTTGGCTTATTAACATTAAAAGATATACTTAAAATACAGCCAGAGTTATTTGAGCTAATGATTGAGAAGTTTGAATTAAGAGAAGAAGCAAGAAAACCGATATTTGGCGGTCCGATATCAGAGGGCATGTGTGAGGCTTGTGGTTTTCCATCCACAAACCTAAGAGAAATTGAGGGCTCGTTTCTCTGCACAAGGTGTGCATCCAAAAAGCTTTAGAAACCTTTAAATATATTCTATTTTTCTATTCTATATATCATGCGGGGGTAGCAAAGTCTGGTCAAATGCGCAGGACTTAAGACATAGTTATAAGGCAGAAATCCTGTCTCTTAGTGAGTCCGTGGGTTCGAATCCCATCTCCCGCATTAATAGTTTTGGATTAATTCAAAATCTTCTTATTCTAGTTAGTAAGAATTTCTACGGTGCCAAGTTTTATAGCTCATATAAAGAGCAGAAAGCAAAACAAAAATAAAAAATATCCCAAGCGGGATCATAAGTGAATGAATAGAAAAATTATAGTTCCCTGATTTAACCAATTCTTTTAAACTAATGCTCCATCCTGCAGAAGTATTATCTGCCTCTTGTTTTGTTATACCTGTTTCATTTATTACAGGAGAAACTGCTTCTTTTTTTCCAATAACAGTAAGAATTTTTTCTTGGGTTGCTTCTAATATTTGGTTGTACTCAGATTTGTATATAATGTTTAAATTTATTGAATAATTTTTATTATCCACAACCTCTGGAGCTGTGAAATATATATCATCAATTTTTTTAGATTCTAATGGCTTTAAATTATCTATTTTTTCTGTTGTTTTTATAAAATTAGGCAGGTCGCTTTCTATTATTACATTTATATCCTTAAAAGAATATGTTTGGCTTGGGTTATTTATTTCTACTGAAATATGTGATTTCTCAGAGCTTAACACCTCTTTATCAACCCTAGAATCGATAGATAATATTTTTTCATAACTATCTAAACTTATTGATTTTTCAACCTCTTTCCTAACATTATTAATCATAAATGATGCTTTTGGTTTTAATGTAAGGTTTCCAATGTATTTACTTTTTAATTTTATATTAAATAGCTTAGTTTCTCCTTTATCTAGGCTACCTTTCCAGCTTAATTCCTTGTAATCTTGTGTTAGATATTTTGGTGGCGCTGATATGTCTAATCCTTCAGGTATTATTATTTTAAATGAGGTTATGGTAATGCTGTTGTCATTATTTATATTTGTTAAGTTGATATTTAAATTAGTTTCCTGGTCCAACTTCACTTCATCCTTATCCAATGTTAAAATCATATTCAGTTGGTAATCAGGAACAGTTATTGTTGAGGTTTTAGAATTACCCTGCACTTGTTTAACCCCATTATTATAGCTTATAGATGCCTGCGATTTAAATGTAATGTTCTGCAATGCTTTGAGTATATAATAAAAACTTTTTTCTGTATTTTCTTTTAGGTTACCTTCCCATTTAACAGTTTTGTGTGTACTGTTAGCATATGCAAAACAGTCTGATAGTTGTGTTATTGCAAATGAATTTGGAATAAGATCTGAATAAATAATATTAGTAGCCTCTACATTTCCTGTGTTTTTTAAGGTTACTATTATTTTTGTTTGCTCGCCAATCAAAAAATCTGTAGTTTCAACTGTTCTTGTTAATTCAATTTTTGTAGTTTCTAAAAGAAGCGAGTATATTTTAACAGATGCCTTGTATATATCATCATCTAGGGTTGTGTTATGGTACCAAAATCCTAAGTTAGTAACACATAGCTCATAATTTTCAGTGGTTTCACATGAGCCATTCTTCACAATAATAATTGAATTGGTTGGTAAAGTAATAATCACCTTGTCATGGGCAGAATTTAAGCTAAAACTAAATATTTTATTAGTTATATTAATTGCATTTATTTGGTTAGAATAGACAGTTCCAGAGTAAATTTGCCTTTCGTCCACAGCATAAGTACATGGAATTATGATTAATAACAAAAAGATTATATATAAAAAACTTTTTTTTTGCATATAATAATATATAATATAAATAGTATAAAAAACCTTTTATTATTTTAGTTTTTCATTTGGTTGCCCAGTACATTGGTTGCTGTTTAATTTCTTCTTAAAAACAATTGGGAGATAGAGATTATTCATCTAAATTAATAGTACTATTTTTTAGTAATGTTTTTAAATAATGATAGAATTCCTTAATATTTATAGTTAGATGTATATATTGGTGATAAAAATGATGAAAACAAAAACATTGCAAATTATTGTGTTAATTCTATTAATTAATATGCTCTTTGTAAGAGCATCAATAGATGCAAGTTATGAATGCAGGGAAAAAAACTGCATGGAAGGTACAGAAATAGATTTTACTGTAAACATATATAATAATATCAACAAGAGCATTAATGTAGGTGATGTGTATATAAAAGATAATGATTATAGTGTTATTCTTGGATTTGACCTTAGTGAAAAAATAGTTTTAAACCCAGATGAAGTCCGCAGCTTTAATTTTACAAGTTTGATTAAAGCTCCAACAAAAGGTTATACTTTTTACTATGTTCCATGTTTCAAAATGTCTTATGCTAATAAGCCAGAAGAGGTTTTTGAGATATGCGGCAACACTGTAAAAAGCTTTACAGTTATTCCATTATCCGAGATTGAATGCAAAGAAGATTCTGAATGTGAAGAGGATGAATACTGCAACACATTCAGCATTTATAAATGCAGGAAATTGGAATGCAAGTCAAATGAGGCTGCAGTTAATCATTCATGTGCTTTATTAGAACCAAAAAAAATAGTTGTTATTAATTGGTGGAACATTATATTAACAGTTGGATTTATTATTTTAGCTGTTGTTTTATTGTTTTTATTTGTAGGAAGAAAACAAAAGTATGAAGAAGAGGATTATGTTGATATGACTACTGAATTTAATGAAAAGGAAGAATCTCCTAAAAAAGAGAAAACAGATAAAAAGAAAGAGGAGCAGAAAGAAGAGGAGTTAGAGAATGATAATAAAAAAACTGAAGAAAATAAAGACATTAAGGAATTTACTAAAGAACCTAAGCAAAAAAAACCTAAAAAAGATGAAGAGAATAAAGAAATCAAGGATTCTGTTAAGGAGATTAAAGAAAAGAACGAACCTAAAAAAGGAATTGGAGGGGATGAAGAAATTAAAAAGAAAACCAAACCAAAAAATAAAAAGAAATACAAGCGTGTAAAACTAAATAAAACTTATGAAGAAGTTCCAGATTATATAGTGGATGAACAAAAAGAGAAAACTAAAAAAAAACAGGAGCAGGAAATAGAAGACGATAAAATAGAAATAATGGATTACAGCGGTTACGAAGATGAAGATGATGATGAAGAAAATAGGGATATCCTTT
>Ga0210056_1000834_pt1 | contig 26532 bp, 25 predicted proteins | sample CryGeyCG2014_080_2_FD_183965 | JGI IMG/M metagenome (GOLD analysis project Ga0210056, IMG submission 183965) | Groundwater microbial communities from aquifer - Crystal Geyser CG07_land_8/20/14_0.80 (SPAdes) (version 2) | ecosystem: Environmental > Aquatic > Deep subsurface > Groundwater | place... | reverse complement strand
ATGGTACCATTCAAAGACAATACATTGGTTGGCATCTAAACGAGATACAGGATACCGATACATTCAATACCGGCTTAATGGATTATCTGACTTGGTACAATACCGAAAAACCCCATCGTTCCATTGGCAAAATACCACCATTACGATATTATATTAATTGTCTAGCAAAGAAACACAATTTGTCACTACAAAAGTCCAATATGTTACTGGCGGGTGCAGGGAGTTGTCATATTAGTAAAGTTTTGGTAGTATTGTAGTAAATATGATTATTACCTTTATTGCTATACTAACAAATAAAATGAATTTAGTCAAGCAAAATTTATGGCGGCGCATTTCGCAAAGCGAATACGAAATTCAGCGGTGGCTGAATTGGTCGGCAAAATTCCTGAAAGTTTGATACTGGTGGTGAAATTATATCCTTTGCGCGAACCTATTTTACCAAAAATTCCGATAGATGAGAAATGGTCGGCGTACGGAATGTGCCACCCCACTGACGCGCTTGACAAAGAAAGTATAGTATGCTAACATTACAGCAGTTTAAAAAGCACTTTTACATAGCTACTTGCTTGCCCCGTAGTGAGCTTTGCTCTACTACTGGGGCGCTACCATTGCAGCCCCGAGGAGATTTCAGTCTTTTCGGGGCTGCAATGGGGTAGCGAAATTAAAACTCAAAAAGAGGAAACGCCAATGAGTACCGCCTCAATGACGACTGGGCAGTTTCGGGAGTTTGCCGGAGCCGTGCTCCGCTTTCTTCCCGACGATCTCGACCCCACTACCGCGCAGGGGTGGATCGAGAATCAGGAAAGTCTGCGTAAGATTCTCCGAGAGGCGCTCACGCCGGACGGCAAACCCGCCGGCAACAGCTACCCCCTTTCCGTGGACTACGGAAGGAGCGTGGAGGACGGAGTGAAGACCGGTCGCTACAACTGGGCCGACTCCGACATCACGTCCCACAACTTCCCGACCAAGCGGAAGGGCGCGGCCGAGGTCGCGGTGGAGCTCACCTACTTTAACCGGGTCATCTCAACCGACGAGGCGCTCCGCGAGCTTGACAGGATGGGATGCCGTCCGGCCGAGCTTCACGTACTTCTCGCCTTCGGCGAGAAGTACCCCGAAGTTCAGCACGAGTTCCCGGTTGTCGCTCTTGGTTCCGTCTGGCAGAGCCGGAGCGGCGACCGCCTCGTTCCGTACCTCCGCAGGCACGGTTCGAGGCGCCACCTGTACCTGTACTGGGTCGGGTACGACTGGGACGAGATCTACCGGTTCGCGGCCGTCCGCAAGTAGCTTCAATCCTTGGGACCTTGGTTCCTGCCTGCCCGCCGAAGCTCGTAAGAGCGTAGGCGGGAATCCTTTGGGAACCTTTGCTCCTTGTAATCCCGCCTTCGTCAAGATTACGGCGGGCAAGTATTCGCCCTCGGCATGCGCAACATCGTGCCGAGGGCTTTTTCTTTTTATGAAAGTACCAAAGAATGTGGTTAAAATAACAAAGCTTATTGTTGCATCATGTAAATCAACAGAAAATTCTCAGATGTGCTTAAAAACGCCTTGCCAGGAAAAATTAATAGTAAAAAAAACTATGAAATGTATCATAATTTATGATTGTTGGAAAAACGCATAAACTTTTTTATTTTTTATCTCCCTATCCCTTTATATATAATTCCCGCTTTAATAAATTTTTCTTTGGGCAGGCAATTACGGCCGTCAACTACGACTTTAACACCGTTTTTCAATAAATATTCCGGCTCCAAATTCTTGAATTGGTCGTGGCAAGTTGCGATGACAACTGCAGAGGCATCTTTTAGTGCTTCTCCCAAAGATTTAGCCGTTGATCTGCTTGGAACGAAGGGGTCAAAAGTAACGACACTTGCTCTATATTTTTCCAATACTTTTATCAAAGCGAATGCCGGGCTTTCGCGACAATCATCTATATTTGGTTTATAAGCTAGACCGAGTACGGCAATCTTGGTTCCGTTCATAGCCATTTTTACTTCATTCAGGCCATTTAATACTTTTTCTGCGGTGAACTTTGGCATATTGTTATTAATTTTTCTTGCTAGTTTCAAAAAATCATGGTCGAAACCGTTTTGTTTGGCATAATCAATCAGGTAATAGGGGTCAACCGGAATACAATGTCCGCCGACACCAATACCTGGATAATGGGCCATAAAAGCAAATGGCTTGGTAGCCGCACCATTTATGACATTCACCACATCAATGCCGAGTTTAGAAAAGGACATTGCCAATTCATTTACGAAAGCGATATTTATATCTCTGAAAGAATTTTCAACTACTTTTACTGATTCTGCTTCTTTAATAGAACCCATCATTTTAATCTGTCCCGAAATTATTGAACTATAGAACTTATAAGCCATTTCCAAGTCTTTTTCTTCAAGTCCGCCGACAACTCTAGGGATATTTTCCACAGTCCAGTTTTTGTCTCCGGGGTTTATCCGTTCAGGACAATGAGCGACGAAAAAGTTCTTTCCCGCTTTTAAGCCGGATTCTTTTTCTAGTATTGGTATCACAATATTTTCGGAGACACCGGGATTTACCGTGGATTCTAAAATCACAAGTTGTCCTTTTTGCAAAAATTTGGCGATATTTCTGCATGCATTTTTTACAGGCTCTAAATTCGGTATATGATTTTCGTAAACTGGGGTCGGAACGCAAATAATAATAACCGAAGCGTCTTTTATTCTATTGAAATCAGTCGTTGTCTCTAGAGACGAATTTTTTAACTGTTTCACTATTTGTTCGCCTGCAAAAGGAGTAGTGCGTTTGTTTAACAACTCTACTTTTTTAGCATCCGTGTCTATGCCGACAACCTTATAGCCCTTTCTTTCAGCCAGTAAAGCCAAAGGAAGCCCCACGTATCCAAGGCCAATAACTGCGATTGTTTTATTACTTTGATTTTTCATAAATTCGAGTTACTTTAGTATGACAAAAACATAATAAAGCCCCAAGTGGGATTCTATATTTTATATAGTACCCTATTATTAGTATCAAGTCCATCAGGTCCACGACGACCTAAGCCAAGTCCGAATACTTAGAGGACAGAACTCCAAAAAGAAAAATGTCCTTTCCATTTGGAGTTGCCAAACAAAACAAGGTGGTCTCCTCTGACTTGCAATTTTCTACATGATACACTATTTTAAATATAGTGTATCATGTAGAAAATTGCAAAAGTAATAAAAAAATATAAAATTAGCATTTTAAAATTATGGATTATAAGAAAATTATTGTTTGGGTGATTGCGATTGTGTTGGTTATTCAAATCGGTTACTATTTTTTATTTAAAAACATAATTGATTTAGAAAAAACGAATATTAAAATCAATCAACAAATATATTCCTTGTGGATTGCGGATAACGATGAAGAAAGATTTCAAGGTTTGCAAAATATTGAGAAATTAAAAAATAATCAAGGGATGATATTTAATTTTAACGAATCACAAAATATTAGTTTTTGGAACAAAAATACTTTTGTCAATTTAGCTATTCTATGGGTTGATAGAAATGTTATAGTCGGGATAGATCGTCTTCCCCAACAGTCTAGTGATGAAATAATTTCAGTTTCAAGTCCGCAAAAAATTGATCAAGTTATTGAGCTTAATCAAAATCAAATTGAACTAAATCAGGTAAAGGTTGGTGATAAAATAACAATACTTAAATGACAAAAATTGATCAAAAACATTTCGAAAAATTAGAAGAAAAATTACGAATAAAAAGCGTTAAAAAAATTCATCGTATTTCTGGTCGGTCTGTAAAAGAAATTGCAAAAATCACTGTCAGTAAAAAACAATGAAAAAATTGATTGCGATCGTTGGTCCAACGGCGAGTGGAAAATCTGGTGTTGCTAAGTTTGTTGTTGATTCATTACCAAACATCGAAGCAATATCAATTGATAGTCGACAAGTGTTTAAAGGTTTGGATATTGGTACGGGAAAAGATAAGACATTTTTTCAACACTTGATTGACATAAAAAATCCAGGAGAGAGCATATCAGTAGTTGAGTTTCAAAAAACCGCACTTAAAACAGTTAAAGAAATATATAGTCGAAACAAAACCCCCATTCTGGTTGGTGGAAGTAATTACTATATGGATTCAATTATTTATAAAAGAAAATTTCCCAAAGTTGAAAATGACAAAAAATTATCTAATGAACTGAACAATAAAACAGCTGATGAACTATTTGAAATTCTTCAAACACTAGATCCTAAAAGAGCTGAATATATTGATGTTAAAAACAAGCGGAGGTTGGTTCGAGCATTGGAAATCAATATGCTTACGAGCAAAAATACAATTGAAAAAGAAAAAGTACTAAACAAAAATTATAGATTCAAAACAATGATTTTAGGTGTAGAAGTAGAAAGAGAGAAGTTATATAAAAATATTAACAAAAGGGTTGAGGAGAGAATTAATGAAGGAATGGTTAAAGAAGTTAGAGATTTGATTAGTAAAAAGGTTCCAAAGAGTTGGCTAAAAAAACTTGGTTTAGAATATCAAATTATTACTGAATATTTAGAAGCCAAGTGTACTAAAGAGGAGATGATTCAAATTTTGAAATATAGAATTCACGCTTTTGCTCGTCGGCAATTAACTTGGTTGAGATCAAATAAAGATATAGTTTGGATTAGAGACAAAAAAGAAGCTCTAAAACAAGTACAAGGTTTTGTGTTATAATACAAAATATGAAAGTATTGTGTCCTAAAGACGGTCAAATCATGTGCCCTGTTGATGTTAGCCAACAAAGTTATGAATGTTTTGTTTGTCATTATGTTTGGTCTCGACCTATGAAAGAAACTAAAAAAATATCCAATTATCAAGTTGGAAGTTTACATAAATATATTTCATTAGTTTTCATTGTTGCACTATCTTCAGTATTTTTACTAAGTGTTCAAATGAGTAAACTATCTAGTTTTGCCGATACGCAAACAATTGAGAAAAGCGTTAAATTATCAGCTTTAATAATTTGGTGGCTAGTTTTTATGTTGCTGTTCAGCCTTCCGATTTCAATCTATTATCAAATGGTCATAAAGAAGCAAAGTGTCGCTCACTCCATAAGAACTCCTTGGTCAATTGGCGTTCCATTAACCGTAATCGTTTTAGAACTTTTAAATGTTTTATTGATTTTCCCGATTATCAAACTATAATAGACCTATGGCATTTTCAAAAATTAATTCTGCGACAGTTGTCGGCTTGAACGCAATTTTAATTGAATCGGAGGTGGATGTTAAGAAGGGACTACCGGGACTAGTAATTGTAGGATTAGGGGATAAGGCAGTCGAAGAATCTCGAGAAAGAGTAAAAAGCGCCATTGTCAATTCTAAACAAAAATTTCCTAGACATAAAATTATTATTAACCTTGCACCCGCAGATGTAAAAAAAGAAGGACCAGCATTCGATCTTGCAATTGCAATCGGTATTTTAAAAGCCGATCATCAACTTGAAAAAAATTTTAATTTCGAAAAATCATTATTTTTGGGTGAACTATCTTTAGATGGTCGAGCTCGTCCAGTCAGAGGAATTTTATCAATTATGTTAGAAGCGAAGAGAAATAAAATTGATAATATTTTTATTCCGATTGATAATGTTTCAGAAGCGAGTTTGATTAAAAATTTAAATATCTATCCAGTCAGTAATTTAAAAGATTTGGTTGATCATATAAATGGTATTAAAACAATCAAAAAATATACTTATAATGAAAAAACGGTTGAAAAAAATGTTGAAAGCGAGAGTGATTTTGCCTATGTTTCTGGACAAGAACAGGTAAAAAGAGCACTTGAAATTGCTGCATCAGGAGGTCATAACATACTTATGTCCGGACCGCCTGGATCGGGGAAAAGCATGTTAGCAAAAGCTTTTGCAACCATTTTGCCAAAACTTACTGACAAAGAAATTTTAGAAGTTAGTCGGATCTATTCTGTCTCGGGATTGCTATCAAAAGAAAAACCGCTAATCATTAATCGACCAGTTCGTAATCCACATCATACTACTTCATCGGTAGCAATTGTTGGTGGGGGCACTCATCCAAAACCGGGAGAAATAACTCTAGCACACCGAGGAGTACTATTTTTTGATGAGCTACCAGAATATCGTCGAGATGTATTGGAAGCGTTAAGACAACCACTAGAGGATAAAAAGATTACTGTCTCTCGTGTGCAAGGAACCCTGGTTTTTCCAGCCAATTTTATTTTCATTGGAGCTTGCAATCCCTGCCCTTGTGGGTATCTTAATGACGAAAAGAAAAATTGTATCTGTTCGCCATATCAAATAATTCGTTATCGTAAAAAATTATCCGGTCCACTTTTAGACAGAATCGATATTCATATTGAAGTACCAAGATTGTCATTTGAAAAATTGACTAAAGAAGCAGTGGCTGAGAGTTCAGCAATAATCAGAAAAAGGGTTGAAAGATCGAGATTGGTTCAACTTAGAAGGCAGAATAAAATTAATAGCGATCTATCCTCACAGGCAATAAAAAAATATTGTATCTTGGATAATCAGTCAAAAAATATTTTAAAAAATGCTATCGATCAATTAGGTCTTTCGGCTCGAGGCTATTTCAAAATATTAAAAATTGCTCGGACCATTGCCGATCTTAAGGGTAGTCAACAAATTAATAGTCAATATTTAAGCGAAGCACTCCAATACCGTCCTAAAATGGAAGAAAACCTCTAAAAATGCAAGAAAGAACGAATTTTTTCTGTATAATCAGTTGAATAATTTGTTCTATTTTGAAGGTAATAAAAACCAACTAAAATCACAAGAATCAAAATAGTATTAATAAATACTTTTATTAAATCCCTCTGGTTGATTGGAAAAAAACTATCAGTACTTTCAGAAATATCAGTATTATTTTGTTCAGAATTTTGCACTTGCAAATTATTATCAATCAATTTATTATTTTTGATTGATTGTAACAATTGATTTTTTATTTTTTTATTTCTCTTTGCCATAATTTATTTAAATAAGATGATTTGTTATTAAATTTTAAATTTGCTATGACACTATTTTAAACTTTTCCAACAACTTATCAATACTACTATACTATATAGTATAGTACCAATAAATATTTTATCTTTCTATTAATAATTTATTTTCCATGACATTTTTTATACTTTTTTCCACTTCCACATGGGCAAGATTCGTTGCGTCCGACTTTTGGAACCGCAGTTAAGGACGTGTTAAACGAATGATTATCACTTTTCTTTCGAACTGTAATGATAGCATCGGTTGAACTTTCAGTCGTTTCTGATTGTTTAGTTTCCTCTTCAATTTCTTCAATCGTATCACCACTGGCTTCTGCTTCTCCACCTGATTTAATGATATTTTGCTCTTCATCAACCATTGGTCCTTTTATATTTTGTAGTTGAATTGGATTAATTTCAACTTTCAATGCCATTTCTACTACTTGATTTTCAATTGACCTGATTAAGTTTTGGTAAAAATGATAAGCAGATTGTTTATACTCAATTAGTGGATCTTTCTGTCCATAGCCACGAAGACCAATCCCATTCCTTAATTCAGTCATAGAATTTAAATGTTCAATCCAATGACGATCGATAACAGATAAATATATTCGTCTTACAACCTCATTATATATTTCTTGACCGTATTCTTTTAATTTTTCATCAATTATTTTCATTTCTTCATTTTTTAATAATGATTTTAATTCTTCAACGACTTTAACTTTTTTTGAATCAACCATACCATAACCGTCAAGAATTAATTTTCTTTTTTTATAGATCGCTTGGCGATGTTGATTTAGAACATCATCATACTCTAACATATGTTTTCTAATATCAAAGTTATGTGATTCAACTTTTTTTTGAGCTTGTTCAATTGATCGAGATATTAATTTATTTTCAATCGGTTGATTATCCGGCAATCCTAATCTTTCCATCATTGATTTCATTCTATCTCCACCAAAAATTCGCATTAAATCGTCCTCCATAGAGACAAAAAAGACAGATTCTCCAGGATCGCCTTGACGACCCGAACGTCCTCGTAATTGGTTATCGATTCTTCGTGATTCGTGTCTCTCAGTCCCCAACACAAAAAGTCCTCCTAATTCAACAACACGCCTATGTTCCTTTTCCCACTCATCGTATGAACGATTCTCTGAACTTAAGTTGATTAGTCCGATTTTTTCATTATTAATATCTTTTATTTTTTTATTTTTTTCTTTAATCTTCTTGGGAGTAGAGCCACCCAGAATAATGTCAATCCCTCGACCAGCAATATTAGTTGCTAGGGTAACTGCGTTCAAGCGTCCAGCTTGAGCAATGGTTTTAGCTTCGTTTTCATGATTTTTAGCATTAAGTAAATTGTGCTTGATTCCCCGTTTTTTAAATAATGAAGCTAGAATTTCATTTTTAGCAATTGAAATTGTGCCAATTAATACCGGTTGACCTTTTTCATTTCTTTGATAAATTTCTTCAACTATAGCATCGAGTTTAGCCTTTTCATTTTTAAAAATTTTATCATTATGATCATTGCGAATCATTGGTTTGTGAGTCGGAATTTCAACGACATCAATTTTATAAATCTTATAAAATTCTTCCGCTTCGGTGACTGCCGTTCCAGTCATTCCGGATAATTTTTTATAGAGGCGAAATAGATTTTGAAAAGAAATTGTTGCTAAAGTTTCAGATTCTTTTTTGACTTCAACATTTTCTTTAGCCTCAATCGCTTGATGAAGACCCTCGCTATAACGACGACCATGCATTAATCGTCCGGTGAATTCATCCACGATAACAATTTCGCCATTGCGAATTACATAATCTTTATCCTTTTTAAAAATATATTGTGCTTTTAAGGATTCTTCAAGATGGTAAACTAATTGAGTATTTTCTGGCGCATAAAGGTTGTCTATATTTAACCATTTTTCTATTTTTTCGATCCCGCTGTCTTGAATAGCAACACTTCTGGTTTTTTCGTCAATTATATAGTCTGCCAAGTCAAGTCTTTTAGCTAAACTAGCAAAATCCATATAGAGTGAAGCAGAACGGTTGGCAGGAGCAGAAATAATTAATGGAGTTCTGGCTTCATCGATTAATATTGAATCAACTTCATCGACAATTGCAAAATATAGTTCATTTTGAACCGCATGTTGACTGTCGACTACCATGTTGTCTCGAAGATAATCAAAACCAAATTCATTATTAGTACCGTAAACAATATCTGCTTGATAGGCAGTTTTTCGGTCGCAGCTAATTAAATATTCCCAAGTTTTATCATTGATATCTTGTTTTTTCGAAGTATAAAGAAAGGAAGTTTCGTGGGCTAAAGCAGAGATTGAAATACCAAGTGTATCAAAAATTTTTCCCATCCATTGTGCTTGAAATTTAGCTAAAAAATCATTAACAGTAATTAAATGAGAACTTCTGTAAAGTGAGTTGAGGTATAAAGGTAAAGTGGCTGCTAAAGTTTTACCTTCACCAGTTTTCATTTCAGCAATATTACCACGATGTAAAACAATTCCAGCAATTAGTTGAACATCGTAGTGTCTTTGTCCGATCGATCTTCGTGATGCTTCTCTTACGGTAGCAAAAGCTTCGGGCAAGATATCATCTAACGACTTGCCTTTGGAAAGTTGTTCTCTAAACTTAATTGTTTTCTCTTTTAGCTCAGTTAGAGATAATTTTTTTAACTCTTCCTCATACGAGTTTATTTCATCAACAATCGGTTGAAATTTTTTTATTTCACTTTCGTTACTACCAAAAAATTTTGAGAATAGATTATTAAACATCAACAATCATTATTTTAACAGAATAAAATGAGATTATCAATCGAATTTACTTAACCTCAATTTTGTCTTTCCCAAAATATTTTACGAGGACTTTTGGAATTGTGATTGAGCCATCACTATTTTGATTATTTTCCAATATGGCTATAAAGGGTCGATCAGAAGCACCGGTACCATTGAGCATATGGACTAATTCGTTTTTGCCTGCTTTAGTTTTATAGCGAATATTTAAACGACGAGCTTGAAAATCAGTGGTATTTGAAGTACTAGTAATTTCACGATATTTTTGCTGCCCAGCAAACCAAGCTTCCAAATCATACTTAGCACTAGTGGGATCACCTAAATCACCAGTAGCAATCAAAACAACTTGAAATGGAATTCCAAGCTCGGTATAAATCTCTTTTTCAATCGACAAAAAAAATTCATGTTCCTTTTTTGAATCTTCTGGCTTACAAAAACTGAACATTTCTACTTTGTGGAATTGATGAACTCTAAACATACCTTTGGTATCTTTTCCGTAACTTCCAGCTTCTCTTCGGTAGCACGGGCTAAAAGCACAAACTCGGAAAGGCAATTCTTTTTCGCTAAATATTTCATTTGAACGCATTGGTCCCAAAACTTGTTCGCTAGTACCGATCAAATACATATTATCTTTTTCTAAGTGATAAGTTTCTTGTTCACCACCATGCTCTAAATAACCCATTCCTTGCATGGATTGATGATTGATTATATGAGGAGGTATAACAAAATCAAACCCTTTACTAGTGATTTTATCGATTACATACTGAAAAATTGCCATTTGTAATTTTGCACCATCATTTATTAAGGCTACAAATCTAGAACCAGCTACTTTTGAAGCTCTTTTAACATCGATAATATTTAGTTTTTCACCTAGCTTAATATGATCATTGACTTTGAAATTAAATTTTGGTATTTTACCAACTGTTTCAATAATTTTATTTTTTGATTCATCGCCGATTGGCACAAAATTATCAGCCGGGTTGGGGACTTGAGCCAATAATTTTCCTAACTCAAGCTCAATAATTTTGCTTTTTTTTTCCAATGCTTTTAGTTCAGATTTGTTTGTTTTGGCTTCCTCAATGTTGTCTTTTCCGAACTGTTTTTGTTGATGACGCAATCTATCAATTTCATTTATTTGTGTTCGGTGTTCTTTATCGAGAGAAACGATTTTATCAATATCAACAACTCGGGCTTTATCTTCAACCGCTTTTTTAATCTTTTCGGGATTTTCCATAATTAATTTTATATCGATCATATAACAATTATACTATTTAATATTTTATAGGCAAGATAAATGAGTTTGGTGTCGAGAGCGAGACTTGAACTCGCACGCTCCAAAGAGCACAGCGTTCTGAACGCTGCGTGTCTACCATTCCACCACCTCGACAAAATTACTTTTTCCGTTCCTCTTTGATATACCAATCCCAAACATTTGAGAAGCGATCGGATTCTGCTACGCCTTGATTTATTAGAATACCTTTTATTTTATTATCAACAAAATATTCAACTTTTTCTTTATCATATTCGATTACGGGCGAATCATTATTTATTATATTTTCAATTTGGGTATATATTGATTGCCGTTTAGTATTATCAATTTCTAAGCGTGAATCTTCTAGCATACGATCGGTTTTTTTATTAAAGTATTGAGAATAGTTTTGACCGTCAGCCGTGATATTAGATGAATGCCAAAACGGATATGGATCTGGGTTTCGTCCAAAATCAATTCCAACCAAAAGTGCTTGGTAGAGTCGATCTAATAAGACTAAGTCTTCAAAATTATTCTGGCTGATAGTTTGAATATTAACCACTGCTCCCAAAATTGCAAATTGGTCTTTTATTTTTTGAGCTTTTTCAAACAAGGTTGGTGTGTCTAAGACGGTCAAATTGATTTCTAAATTACCGTCAATATTTTGATTATTTTTCAATTTAGTGCGAACATTTTTGTCTTGTATTTGTTCAAGATTAAAGAATAATATTGCTCTTTTTTGCAGCTCAAGAATATATTTATTGGTATTTTTTCGTTCTAATGAAGTTATGGCGGAGTCAATCTCTTGAGAACGATAGGCTTTTTCAAGGTTATTTAAATTACGATAAATTTTAATTTTTATTTTCTCAATATAAGGCGAGTGCATAATAAATTTTTCATTTCTTATCAGCTCAATCGATTCAGAGGTTTTTGAGGCGATTTTATATGGTCCGTAAGGATAGATAGGCTCAGTGAAGTAATAAATAATCGGAGTATAGATTTTTTCTAGGGTTATTTGTAATTTGTTTTCATCGGTACTTTCGGCTTTGATACTATTATTTTTTATTTTTGTATGGGCGTTGAAGATAGGAGCCAGTTCTTTAGCGTTAATACCATTTTTAAGTGTAAATAAATATTTTTTACCCCCATCTAATATTTCATAGCTGGAAGCCAAACCATTCTGTATCGTCATATTTTCATCCAAATATAGCAAACTAAAATTGACTAAACTATTGAAACTTTTTTCAACCTCTCGATCGGTTTGAGCTAAAATTCCTTCAATAAACTTACCACCTGGTTTGGGTTGCATAGGTACGCTAGTAATTCGAAGATAAATATTTTTTCCAAAAATAGCACTTAAAAAAATTACAGTTGCAATTAATAATGTAATTTTTTCTTTTTTATCGAACGAACGGAAAAATTTTTTAAGACTATAATTGATCATATCTACACAAAAAATCTCACCAGAGAGAGTGTAACAAAAATAATTGCTAAAACAATGGTTAGATAATGTAAAAATTTTTCAAAGCCCCTTTTGGTTCGGTAAACATTCCCTTGTCCACCAAAAACACCACCTAAACCAGTCCCTTTTTGTTGGACTAAAATAATTACAATCAATGCGATCGATATCATAACTTGCGAAATTTGTATTATTTTTTCCATTCTGGTTAATTATGGCATACTCATCTCCAAAGGTCTAGCTTTGTGGAGACCTGGGGCGGAATTGAACCGCCGTACGAAGTTTTGCAGACTCCTACCTAGCCACTCGGTCACCAGGTCTATTTTAAATGGAGCGGGTGAGCGGATTTGAACCGCCGACCTCTTCCTTGGCAAGGAAGCATTCTACCGCTGAACTACACCCGCTTTGATAATAAATTTTACCTATTCCTGTCTACCGATGCTTTTGCGTAGGTGGAAACTATTCTCGCACAAGATTGATTTTAGCTTAAATATGTATAAATTTCAACAATTTTGTGTTATTATTCGTAGTATGAAGAGAAAAAAGGTTTTTTTTCTTGTTGCGATTGGAATAATAATTTTTATTACAGTTTTTGTTATTTTAAATCGATCCAATGCTGATGTAACGCCGAATCCACAGTTATCAGATAAAATTGGTGTTGCAGGTCTCGTAAGCCCAGAGGTGGCTGAAGATTTAGGAGTGGGGTGGACAAGATATACTGTTGTTTGGCGAGAATGGGAAGATTATCGCAATGGGGGAAATGCAAACAAACAACTTAAGTACATAAATAATTTTAGAAAAAGAAACCCTGGTGTTAAAATAATAATCACTCTTGATTCGAACCACCCAACCAAAACAAAATGTTTTGTTGACGATCCTGTTTTTAGACAACTACACAATATTACTGATGAATTATATGCAACTTTCAGACCGAAAGCTAATTGTCCGCCAAATAATTTGAACGAATATCAAGAATATGTTCGTGATATTGTGACTGTGGGAAAAGATTTTGTAACTGCTTGGCAGATCGGCAATGAAGTTTTCGCTGCTCCTTTTTGGAATACTGTCTTTTACAATGGACCGTTTGACGATCCTGATGAGATAGATTTTCTAGATGAATATAACGCAGCTTATACAGTCATTAAAGAAATTGATCCAGATGCTAATATTATTACACCTGGGATTAATTTTCATCAATCTGAATTTGATAATTCATTAAATCATATTCAACTTAGTGATTCAGACGAACAAGAAAAATGGGATAATACGGCTATTAATTTCCCCAAACTAATTCGAAACAATTGTACAAAATTTGATATGGTTGATATTCATCTTTATCACTCAATAGAATCAATACCTAATCGAGTAAAGTGGACAAAAAAGATTTTAAACGATAATAATTGTAACAAACCAATAATTTCGACCGAAATAGCTGGTCCAAATCCAATTCCTGGATCACTTGAGTTTGAAAATTATATTCTGAACGATAATCAATTCCAGACCGATCAAGCCAACGATCTTCAAGAAAGAATTTCTTCAGCCATAAATAATGGTGTTCAAGCAGTTTTATGGTTTTATAATAAAGATATTTTAACAACTCAACAAATCATTGATATATTCAATGATCCAAAATATAAAAGTGCAAGTAATATATTATTAAAAAAGTTTGGGATTATTGAATGGGGTGGGAATCTTAAACCGGCTTACTATAAAATACAAACTTTAGCTTCTCAAGGAATAGGATCTACCTGCAAGATATTTGAATAATAACTGATTATTGTAACTGATGAGTTATTTTTTTAATTCTATTGTTAAATTGACAAATGGGTTTATTATCAGTAGAATATGTAGAGTGAAACAAATAATTTGGGGGAGGGATGAGAGCATTTAATAAAAATACTAAGGTTGATGTTGTAGAAAATAAAAATCGTTCATTAATTAGTATTGAAAATGTGACAAAAAATTATACTAGTGGGATTGTGGCACTCGATTGTATATCTTTTGCAATCTATGAAGGAGAATTCGTTTCATTAGTTGGACCGTCTGGCGCAGGCAAATCAACCATAATAAAATTATTAATTAGAGAAGAAATCCCCAGCCACGGACAGATTTTCATTGCAAATAGAAATATTGCAACCATCAAAAGATATCAAATGCCCTATTTTAGAAGAAAAATAGGAGTTGTTTTCCAAGATTATAAATTACTCGATCATAAGACTGTCGCTGAAAATATTGTCTTTGCACTTGAAGTTTCTGAAGCAAGTGATGAAGAAATAAAAAATCGAGTTCCAAAAATATTAAATTTGGTTGGATTAATGGATCGAGCTGATGTTTTCCCCAATAGCCTTTCGGGAGGAGAAAGACAAAGAGTTAGTATTGCAAGAGCATTAGTTCATAGTCCAAAAATATTAATTGCTGATGAGCCAACTGGGAATTTAGATCCCGTCACATCTCAAGATGTGATTAACTTACTTAGAAAAATTAATTTATCCGGCACAACAGTGATATTGGCAACTCATAACAAGGAAATTGTTGATCAAATCAACCAAAGAGTTGTTAAGCTCGAAAAAGGTAAATTGATTGAAGATAGAAAAACAGGAGGGTATGGAAGATGATAGGTTTAGTTAAATTGAGAAGAATTATATTTTTAGGATTAAGAAATTTCTACCGAAATGGTTGGCTTTCAACTGTTGCGACCTTAATGATGTCTTTGACATTGATAATTATTACTTCATTTGTAGTTTTCAATTTAATATTATCGAGTATTATTAATATCGCTAAAAATAAAATTGATTTATCAGTCTATTTTAAAGATTCAGTTTCTGAAACGGAAATTATAGACTATCAGGTGAAATTAAAAGCTCGAGCTGATATTGAAACAGTCGAGTATGTTAATAAAGAGAAGGCATTGAGCTATTTTAAGTTATTACCGATTAAGAGTGAGATAAAAGAGCTAGTTAAGCCTGAAGATAATATATTGCCAAGAAGTTTAAAAATAAAAACTAAAGATCCAGAAGATATTGCCACTATTTCCGAATATTTTTCAACGCCAGCTTTTGAGCTTAGGGTTGATCATATCTCAACTAAGGACAATCAGGAAGTAATTGACAGACTATTAAATATGAGTCGTTTTGTTCGGTGGGTGGGTGGTTTGGTCAGTATTCTTTTTATTTTAATTGCGTTAGTTATTATTGTTAATACTATTCGCTTAACTATTTTTGCTCGACAAAAAGAGCTTGAGGTTATGCAATTAGTCGGTGCTTCATGGTCGTTTATACGTTTACCATTTCTTGTTGAATCGGTTATGTATGTAGTTCTTGCCACTACAATTTCAACCCTAGTTTTATTTATCGGTTTTAGGATTATTCAGTCATTGGCATTCCAATATTTGTCTATCACAGAATATGATTTAGAAAAGTTTTTAGTTAACCATATTTATGTTTTAATTGGTTGGCAATTATTAACGGGTTTATTTATTTCATTAATTTCAACGATTATGTCTTTAAGAAAATATTTGAAAATATAGTATGAAAAAAATATTTATTATTTTTTTAGCCACTTGCCTATTTCTTCCATTTTCATCTGTAAAAGCTGAATCAATTGATGAATTAAATCGACAATTACAGGAACTTTTTGCCAAACGAACTTCTCTTTCCAAACAAATATTATCCAGTCGACAAAAAGTCGCTGAAAAAAAAGCTGAATCCGAACGGATCACTAAAGAGATAAGAAGTTTAGAGGGTATAATTGCATCAACCGAACAAAAAATTAGTAATTTAGGCACTCAAATTATTGAAAAAGAGGGAACAATCAGTACTAAAACGCAAGAAATTGTTCAAAAAGAGAGCCAGTTAAATAAAGAAATTAATCGGCAATATGATACGATTAAAGTCATCTATGAAATTGGGTCATCAAATAGTACTTTAAATCTAATTACCTCAGGCTCTTTATCTGAAGCAGTTGATAAGACTTCGTATCTTTCAGCACTTGAGGCGAGATTGGAAAAAAATATTGCTGAAATTAATAATCTTAAAAATGAATTAATCAAACAAAAGGAAGATTTACAAAAACAAAGAGCTGAGTTAGAGAGCATAAAAACCAAACAGCAAAAATACAAATTTGGGCTAGATCGTCAAAAAGATACTAAAAGAGGTTTATTAAAAGATGTTCGAGTTCAGCAAGCTGAATTTGAAAAAATAGTTGAAAATGCCAAAAAAGAATATACCAATATTAATAGCGAACTATATAGAATTACCGAATCAGCTCGTTCAAGAAATAAACGAACCGGAGATAAAAAAGTTGGAGATATGGTATTTTCTTGGCCAAATTCGGGACCAATAACAGCAAATTTTGGAGTTCCAACTCCAGTTCAATCTTACCATACTGGTACTGATATAGACGGACAGATTGGAGATTCAATCTTAGCGGCTTCGGATGGAACAATCTCGTTTACGGGTGGCTCAAGTACCTACGGTTATGGTTTGTATATCAAAATTGATCATGGTTCAGGAATCGAAACGCTTTATGGTCATCTGTCCGGCTTCACGGTTTCTGAAAGTGATACGGTCAAAAGAGGTGAGCTAATTGGTTATATGGGAAATACTGGCTTTGCCATTGCTTTTGGGAGTGGCGATGGTTCTCATCTTCACTTTGAAGTTAGAGAAGATGGCGTTCCGGTTAATCCATTGATCTATCTGCCATAATTATCATTACTTATTATTGAGGTACTATGATATATTTGTTTTATGAAAAAAAATAAAGACAAAATAGACAAGGACGATCGATTTATTGATGTTTCTTTAAGACCAAAAAAACTGAAAGATTATGTTGGTCAAGAAAATATAAAACGGTCGTTAGAAGTTTTTATTAAGGCTGCTCAGCAAAGGAAACAACCGCTTGATCATGTAATCATTCATGGACCTCCAGGTCTTGGTAAAACAACTTTATCCAATATTATTGCACGAGAGCTTAACGCTAACCTCAGAATTTCATCAGGACCAGCTTTAACAAAAATTGGTGATTTAGCCTCTTTATTGACTAACTTAGAGGAAGGTGATTGTTTATTTTTAGATGAAATACACCGCTTACCAAGAACTATCGAAGAAATTCTTTATCCTGCGATGGAAGATTTTTGTTTAGATATTATAATTGGTAAAGGTCCAGCTGCCAAAAATTTAAGACTTGAAATTCCTAGATTTACTTTAATTGGTGCAACCACAAAAATCGGTTCTTTATCTAGCCCCTTAAGAGATAGATTTGGAGTGGTTTATCAGTTAGATTTTTATTCTATATCTGAGATTAAAAGAATAGTTGCTATTAACAGTCGTAAATTGGGTATTGAAATTGACGAAGACGCATTAGAAGAAATTGCTAAAAGATCTCGTCAGACTCCCAGAATCGCTAATCGTTTATTAAGTCGTATCCGAGATTATGCACAGGTCGAGAATAAAAATAGAATTGATCTTGAGACGACCAACAAGGCGTTAAATCATCTACTTATTGATTCAATTGGGTTGGACCCACTTGATCAAAAAATAATCAACTTTATCTATGAAAAATTTAATGGTGGACCGGTCGGCTTATCAACCATTGCTTCAGCCTGTGGCGAAGAAAAGGAGACTTTAGAAGAAGTGGTTGAACCATATCTAATGAAAATTGGCTTTTTACATCGATCGAATCGTGGTAGAAAATTAACTGAAAAAGCGATAGAATATTTAAGAGGCAATAATTCAGTGAAAAAATTATTATGAATTATTTGCGATTAATTTTAGGACTATATTTATTGTTTTTAATTGTATTTTATTTAATTTTAGTTTATTACATCAATTATATTTGGAAGAAAAGTATTAAAGGCGATTCTTCGCCAATAATTATACGAGTTGTGGTTAGTGTTGCAACTGTGATCACATTCCTTTCGGTGTTAGGAATATTATTATTAGATTGGTAAATTATGCTAACAACATTTGAAAATATTACTTACGACGAATCGATTATTATAAAAAGTCGCAGACATGTACTTTCTGTTTTGCTAAGTATTATAGTTTTTGTAATTCTTTCAATCTTGCCAGTTATTATAGTCACAATTGCCTTTTCTTTAGAGATTCCTGTTTTCAAAAATCCAAATATTAACATCCTTCTACTTTTAGCTAGTTGTTACTATATGATATACTTGTTAGTATTTACTTCAGAATTAATCTCATATTATTACGATCTGCTTTTGGTTACCAACAGTAATGTAATTTCAATTGATCAATCCAGTATGTTTTCTCGAAAAATATTACAATTTAATTTAGAGCAAATAGAAGATATTAATGTTAATATCACTGGTTTTATTCCAACATTTTTTAATTTTGGCAATATTATTATTCAGACAGCTGGTACCAAAGAATTAACCGTTATCAAAGGTATGCCGAATCCGCAAAAAATTGCTTCAAAAATAATGGAATTAAGAAATATTTATACTCAAAACTAAATATATTTGGCTTTTATTACTTATAGCACTCATCTTATTATGTAGTATCAAGTTTGTTTATGCTCAAGAAAAAGGTCTCTATATTTCCGAAGTTAATTGGGCAGGCTCAACCTCATCTAGTGCTGATGAATGGCTTGAATTATTTAATAGTTCAAATAATGATATTAATCTTTTAGATTATCAAATTTCATATTTGACTTCATCGGGAGAGAAATTTTTAGTTCTTTCCGGCGTTATTAAAAGTCAAGATTATTATTTAGTGGCTAACAATAATCAAGATCATAACTTTACAAATGGTCAGTCAACATTAAGTATTGATCCAGATTATGTTTCTTCATCCCTGTCACTTTCAAATTCAGAATTGCAAGTCAAATTATTTAAAAATAATTTAGGTAATCTAGAAGAAATTGATTCAATAGGTGATAAGAACAATCCTTTTTTTGGTTCAACTGAACCTTATCGTTCGATGCAGAGAATTGGGATAAAAGATGGTTCAACTAGTCAATCATTTCAATCCAGCTATGTATGTATAAATTTAGAAAATTGTGATAACAATTTTGGCAGTCCGAGGGCAAAAAATATTTTTGTGCCTGAAATTAAATTGTTAAATAATCAAGTCAATTATGAAATTAATAAAGAATATAACTTTCAGTATGAGAATAAATTTGTGGCAGAAGATCAGCGAGATCTTGAAGTTAAATTAAAATATTCAAGTCAAGAAATATCGGCTCAACAATCTCAAAATAATATTATAAGTTTTAATTTTAGCCAAGCACAAACAGGTTGTGAAAATATGACTCTTCAAATTAGTGATCAGTATCATATCGAAAAAATAATTGAAGATAGAATTTGTTTTTATAAAAAAATTATTAATTTAGAAATAAAAGAAATTTTAGCTAATCCAAATAAGGATGAATATGAATATGTAAAATTGTTTAACAATTCAAATAAAATAATTGACCTTGAAAATTATTATATCGATGATATGGATGGAGGGAGTAAACCATATCAATTAAATAATATTATTATTTTACCCAAAGAAACTGATCAATTATTTTTGAATAATAAGATAATATTAAATGATTCGGGTGATGAAGTTAGGATTCTTGATCCAAATTTGACTGAAATTTTAAAAGTTACTTTTAAAAGTAGCAAGGATGGAGAAGTAGTGTGTCAAAATAATAATTATTCAAAATGTCAAATCAATGAACTTCCTAATATTATCATTAGTTCTATCTTGCCCTATCCGAAAACAGGAGAAGAGGAGGAAATTATTATTGAAAATTTATCTCAACAATCCGTTAATCTAAATAATTACTATTTGAAAGATAAAAGTGGTAAAAAATTTACTTTACTCAATAAAATTATTAATGGCAAAGAAAAAATAGTACTTAGATATAATGAAACTAAAATAAATTTAAATAATACTGGCTTAGAAAATTTGACATTATTTAATTTCAATAACGAAATACTATCAAAATTAGAATACGAAAACGCAACAGAAGGGATAAAATATTTATATCAAAATAATCAATATCTATGGAAAGAAGCAGACGATCAAAATGAAATAAATATCAATGATACTAATGGTATTATCGCAAGTTTTGATAATAACAATAATCAATTAACATCAGTTATAGTCGGAGATAACGATAAATATCAATTGATTGATAAATATTTAATAACTAATATAGAAAATAAAAGTGCAAAAAATATTGATAAAGAGAGCAAAAATGGTTATGATAATATATCAGTTTTATCAATATTTAGCTTATCAATATTATGGAAATTATTCTCAAAAATATTAATCAAAGTTTGAAATTTGCGAATAAAATTACAAAATCAATCAAACCCGGCGTTGTGGTTGGTTTTATAGGTGAGTTGGGGACTGGTAAGACGACCATTATTAAACAAATAGCCAAAAATTTGGGGGTAGAAGAGAATGTGACTTCGCCAACATTTGTAATTTATAAAAAATATCGAACAAAATTAATTTGCGATTTAGTGCATATTGACGCTTATCGAATGACAAATAATTCTGATATTGTGATTAAAGAAATTATTGAAAATAAAGATAAAAATATTGTGCTGATTGAATGGGCGGATCGAGTTAAAATGCCAAAAAAAAGCATTTATATAAACATTCAATATGATGAAAATAACAAAAATATGAGAAAAATTAATTATGAAAATATTAATTGATACAACCGAAGAAAATAAGTTGACGGTTGAAAAAGCTAATAAAATTTATCAGTATTCAAATCATAAAAAGACTGATCAGTATTTAAAATTTTTAAAGATATCTGAATTTAATAGCGCAAAAAAAAATATAAAAAAAGTTGAAGTCAACACCGGACCTGGTGGCTATACTTCAACTCGTATAGGAGTTGCAATTGCAAATGTTATTAATAATTTATTTTTAGATAATAACAAGATTTTTAAACCAAAGTACAGAAAAGGAGATAAAGGTTATTGAAGCATTATAAATTCAAACGATATCTTCAGTAAGAGATAGATGACATAGCGGATGAATTGAATAACAGACCAAAAAAAATATTAGGTTTTCAAATACCCAGAGAAGTGTTAAAGTATGAGAATAAAAAGTTAACCAATGTTGTAAATAAAATTAGTGTATAGCGACAATTGTTATTAAATTATCTCTAGTGTACTGTAAGTATAGTTGTTCATTGATAACTGGGTAGAATTTGGGTCTATGAGGAGGTGAGAGATATGAAGCTACCTTTGATTATTCAGGGTGGAATGGGAGCATGGGTTAGTGGTTACAAATTAGCTCAGGCAGTTTCTATGCATAAAAAATGTATGGGGACAATTTCCGGTATTGCACTCGATCGGATATTAGCTTGGTACCTCCAAAATGGAGATCCAGGTGGACATTTTTTACGAGCGTTAAATAATTTTCCTTTTCCAGAAATATCAGAAAGAGTGATTAACAGATGGTATTGTAAAAATAATGTTGTTGAGCACAAAAGGGTTCCTAAATTGAGTTTAAATCCTTCAGTTGATTTTATTGATTTAACTATTTGCGGTAATTTTGTTGCTGTTTGGTTAGCTAAAGAACAGCACAATAATCCGGTTAGCATTAACTATTTGGAGAAAATACAAGTTCCATTGATATATTCGTTTGTTGGGGTAATTATGGCAGGTGTTGATTATATTACTATGGGCGCTGGAATTCCTGACCAGATTCCAGAATTAATCAGATCGTTTATTGAAGGTGAAGAAGTTAAATACAATATTGACATTCAAGGTAGTAAAAAAAAGTATGTATTAAAATTTAATCCAAAAGAATATTTTGGCTGTCGTCTATTACCCAAATTATTCAAGCCTAATTTTTTGCCGATTATTTCTTCTAATTTATTAGCTAATATTCTAGTTAGAAGGTTTAGAGAGAAACCTTTTGGATTTGTAGTTGAATTACCTTGCGCTGGTGGGCACAATGCCCCTCCAAGAAGTTATAAGAGTGGGGAATATATTTATGGTGAAAAAGATTTGGTTAATTTTGAGAAGTTAAATGAATTAGATATTCCATACTGGTTAGCTGGAGGTTTTGCCTCTCCGGAAAAAATTGCTTATGCAAAATCACTTGGCGCTCAAGGAGTCCAAGTTGGTTCAATTTTTGCATTGTGCGATGAGTCAGAAATCGAGCAAAAATATAAAGATATATTGAGAAGAAATGGCTACAATAATAATCAAGTAATAATTACTTCAAGTTATTCACCAACCAATTACCCATTTAAAATTGCTGAACTAGATAATACTTTATCTGATAGTGTAATTTATGAAAATGAAATCCGTCAGTGCGATAAAGGATTTTTAGTTTCATTTTATATTGATGATAAAGGGCATATTCATTCTCGTTGTTCAGCCGAACCAATTGATTCTTATCTGAAAAAAGGTGGAAAGATTGATGATACTGCAGTTGCTCGTTGCCTGTGTAACGGACTATTATCAACCGTTGGAAAAGGCGATATTGATCGTCATGCGATCATTACTCTCGGTGATGATTTAAGTTTTTTGAAGCATTTAATGAGTTGCGCAGAAGATAGCTATTCGGTTGATGATGTTATAAAATATTTATCAAAAAACAACTAAACCCCGTATTAAACAGTACGGGGTTTTTTGTAATCAATTTACACACCTACGCTGTGTGCAAGGTTGTATTAATAATTAAATTTGTCTTTTTTGCGTTCGTTTTCTTTAAGAAAAATTTTTCGCAGACGAATATTATTTGGAGTAATTTCTAAATATTCGTCGTTTTTGACTAACCCCAAACCTTTTTCAATCGTAACTTTGATTGGAGGAGTTAGAATAATCGTAACATCATTTCCAGACGAACGCATATTTGTCAAATGTTTGCCTTTGATGGCGTTGACAACTAGATCGTTGCCTCTTGTTACATTGCCAATAACCATTCCTTCATAAACTTCTGTTCCTGGTCCGATATAGAGACTGCCACGAGGTTCTAAATTCGCTAATGAATATCCTAGTGCTTTACCGTTTGACATCGAAATCATTGAGCCAAAATTATTTTTAATTATTTCTCCTACACACGGTTTAAAGCCAATCATTCTGGTGCAAATTATTCCTTCGCCCTTAGTATCAATTATAAATTCATTACGATACCCCAAGAATCCACGAGTTGGAATTTCAAATATCGCCCGAGTTTGGTTCCCATCATTGGATATATTAATCATTTTTCCTTTTCGTTTCGATAATTTATCGATGATGATGCCAGACATTATTTGCGGTACATCAATGGTTATTTCTTCAAAAGGCTCATTTTTTATGCCATCAATAATTTTATAAATAACTTGTGGCTGTGAAACTTGAAGTTCATAACCTTCACGACGCAGATTTTCAAGTAAGATGGCAATATGCAGTTCTCCTCTTCCGTAAACCATAAAACGGTCGGAATCAAAATTTACTTTTAAGCCAACATTTACTTCGAGTTCTTTCTTGAGTCGATCTCGAAGTTGCGTACTAGTAACAAATTTACCATCTTTACCTCCAAATGGAGAGGTGTTAACTAAAAACTGGAGCGAAACAGTTGGTTCATCAATGGTGATTGCCGAAAGTGCTTTTTGATTTTCATTGTCACACAGTGTATCCCCAATATTAATATTGGGGATACCAGCTATCATTACGATATCTCCCGCAACAGCAGTTTCAATTTCTCTTTTTTGAATTCCGGAAAAAGTGTAAATTTTAGTAATAGTACTAGTTTGGTCTAAGCTGTTGTCTTGTTTAAGAATAATACGAGAACCAATCTTTAAATTACCTTGATAAATCCGACCGATTGCCAGTCTGCCTAAATAATTATCGTAGCCTAGATTAAAAGGTTGAAATAGTAATGGAACTGAACAATCAGCTTTGGCAGGATGAACTTTTAATAAAATTGTATCCAGTAGGGGGGTGAGATCAGTTGACTCGTCGTCTAAATTTATTTTAGCAATTCCAAGTTTTCCGATTGCATAAACGACTGAAAAATCGAGTTGTTCATCTGTTGCACCAAGATGGTAAAAAAGCTCAAATACTTTTTCGTAAGTTAAATCAGGATTAGCGGCAGGTTTGTCAATCTTATTAATCACTACAATTGGATGTAAACCTAGCTCCAATGATTTTTTTAGTACAAATCGAGTCTGTGGCATTGGACCTTCTTGTGCATCAACAATCAACAAAACGGAGTCGATTGAACGCAAGACTCTTTCGACTTCGCTTCCAAAATCAGAATGACCGGGAGTATCAACAATATTTATCTTAGTGTTGCGGTAGATAACAGAAGTATTTTTTGAATAAATTGTAATGCCTCGTTCTTTTTCGAGCACATTGGAATCCATGCTTTCACTATCTTCGCTGACCATGCCAGTTTGACGCATAATAGCATCAGTGAGAGTGGTTTTACCGTGATCAACATGAGCAATAATGGCTATATTTCTAATTTCCATAATTTTTTGCTTTATCTTACAAATGTTAAAGCTTTCCCTGGATTTCCAGCTCGACCCGTTCTGCCAATTCTGTGAATATAGTCTTCGTAACTAGCAGGGACATCAAAATTGATAACATGACTAACATGGGGAATATCCAAGCCACGAGCGGCTACATCGGTGGCGACTAAAATTTTTACTTCATTTTTTTTAAATTGATTTAAGGCTTTCTGTCTGGCAGCTTGTCTTTTATTACCATGAATAGCGGTTGATTTAAAGCCACGATCCTTAAGTTCGTTTGATAACTTTTCAACACCATATTTTGTTTTACCAAAAACTAATACTTTTTCAAATTCAGGTTGGTTAAGCAAATTGTGCAGTGTTTCAACTTTATGGTTATGATCAGTTACCTTCACAATATTTTGATCAACATGAGCTAAGGTTTCACGAGTTTTAACAGAAACTTTAATCGGATTGCTTTGAAATTGTTTTGTAATTTGCTCAATTTTGGGTGAAAGAGTGGCGGAAAACAGAAGTGTTTGTCTCGGGGTTGGCATTAATGATAAAATTGCTTTCATATCGTGAATAAATCCCATATCTAACATTCTGTCTGCTTCATCTAAAACAACATTATTTACATTGCCCAAATAAAGAACTTTTCTTTTAATCAAATCCTTAAGACGACCAGGAGTTCCAATGATAAAACTCGAATTATTACGTAAATCACGAATCTGTAAATTAATATTGGTACCACCAATACAGAGAACGCTTTTAAGATTGAGATTGCGACCAAATGAATATAATTCCGACTGAATTTGTAAAGCCAATTCACGAGTTGGAACCATAATAATTATTTTTTCTTGTTTGTTGAGAATTACTTTATTTATTAACGGAATTAAAAAAGCGGCAGTTTTCCCAGTTCCAGTATTGGCGATACCAATTACATCTCGATGTTGTAGAACGAAAGGAATAATTTGATCTTGAATTGGGGTCGGCGAGGAATAGTTTTTTGATAAAATATTTTGTTTAAGAATTGAATTAATTTCAAAATCACTAAATTTATGTTTCGACTGATATATTTCTTCGGATATGAGATTTTTTGCACGATTAATAAATCGATTTATATCGATTTTTGAACCCGGGTTAACAAAATTTCGTTTACCACGATTGTTCTGGAATCGGGAGTTATTATCGAAACCCTTAGAATAACTTTTTTTATAGCTCTTGTAAGTCAAAATAAACCCTGACAATCAATCATTGGATTGATTATTAATATTAAAAAATGTCGTTCTTTAATCTTTATTCCCAACTAGTGGGCGGAACGAAGATTAAAGAATCGACACTCGAGAACCTTCATTCTATACCATCCTTTGGATGGAAAATAGTTTAATTAACTATTCGATTAACACAACCTTAAAAGTATAACACACTTTTTAAAAAAAGCAATACTATGCACTGGTCCAATACATCGAGGACACTTTTTATCTTGATAATATTTTCTCATAATACTCCATGGGTGTCAAATAGTTGCACTGGTCCAATACATCGAGGACACTTTTTATCTTGATAATATTTTCTCATAATACTCCATGGGTGTCAAATAGTTAAGTGCTTGATGGGGACGGTAGGTATTGAA
>Ga0210056_1000831_pt1 | contig 26559 bp, 16 predicted proteins | sample CryGeyCG2014_080_2_FD_183965 | JGI IMG/M metagenome (GOLD analysis project Ga0210056, IMG submission 183965) | Groundwater microbial communities from aquifer - Crystal Geyser CG07_land_8/20/14_0.80 (SPAdes) (version 2) | ecosystem: Environmental > Aquatic > Deep subsurface > Groundwater | place... | reverse complement strand
CTGCGCGCCGGCCGACCTGACCAACCCCGAGAAGCACACGCTCTTGTTCAACCCGGAGGTTGAGTCGGGCAACATGCTCATCCAGGACAACGTGATCCTGGCCTCGCACTGCGCGCCGGCCTCGCCGCTCGCCACCGGGATCATCGTGTCCCTGGATGCGGGCCGGACGTGGGCGCAATACGATCTCAAGGAGTTCGGCCAGCGGTCACCGACCCGCTTCCACGAGAAGAACAGCGAAGGCTGGTTCAGGATGGACCTAAGGTCGGGGTGGGTACAGCACGCGGAAGTGCTGTTCCTGAAGCCAAAGGAGGCAGGACCCCATGGGCATGATACGCGCGGAGATTGAGCTTGCCAACCCAGTCCGACCGGAACTCAAGTCGCTGACCGTCGAGGCTCTGGTCGACACGGGTGCTATGACCATCTGCATCCCGGAGCACGTCGCCGTTCAACTGGCCTTGAGGGAGATCGAGTCGAGGGAAGTCACTACGGCGGACGAGCGCGCGCACGTGGTTCCGTACGTGGGTCCACTCCAGATCAGGTTCGAGAATCGGACCTGCTTCACAGGCGCTCTGGTGATCGGCGAGACTGTTCTGCTTGGCGCCGTGCCGCTGGAGGACATGGACCTCGTGGTTTCACCTGCCCGGGAGACGATCACCGTGAACCCCAACAGCCCCAACATCCCGTCAGCCCTCGTCAAGTAGCCGACCGCAGTGAAAGGCGAAGGGCCCGCTGATTCCGAGGCGCGCGCGTCACGGAATTAGCCAACTTGGCAGCATTGGGCGTGCTCCCCTCACCGCCTCCACTCCGGCCCCACGTCCGCCGGCGTGAGCGGTTTCCGGGCAACCGGCGCGTCGGAGAGCTGGTCGCAGCCGACGCTGAGCGGCTCGGTGCGCGGCTGCCCGTCGATGTCGTCCTTCAGGAACGAGAAGCCGTCGATCGCTGACCAGACAATGGCAGTCCTCGGGCTGGGGCGCCAAGTTCCGTCTTGGGCGAGGTGCATCTGCGGATCGACCGGTCGGATGCCGGACGGCGCGTCGATTCCGAGCGCTGGCCCGTGCAAGGCGTTGAGCAGCCACGTCAGGTTGACGGGCGCGGCGTTCTGCTGGATCAGCGGGTACTTGTCGCCGACGAGCAGGTTGCAGGCGCTGGTGCAGTCGGCCGGCGCGAGGGGCTGCCGCTCGCTCGCTTCGAGCCCGAGCAGAATGCTCTGGCGGCAGTTGACGAACGTGTTGAAGGCGATGAGGGCGCGCTTGACCTGGAAGTAGCCGCTCAGCGGGGAGTCGGTCAGGCCGTTCATCAATGACAGCGCCGCACGTCCTTTGTCGCCGGTCAGCTCGTGGAAGTAGTTGTTGAACACCCTGTGATCCTCGCCGATGACGCGGACGCCGCCAGTGCCCTTCTTCCCGTCGCCGAAGAACCAGTTGCCCTCGACGATGTTCCGGTTCCCGTGTCGCAGCGTCAGCGCGCCGCCGCAGCCGACAAAGGTGTTGTAGCGGAGGAGGTTCGCGCATGACTTGACGGAGATAATCTCCGCCTCGCCGCTGCACTCTTGGAACAGGTTGTGCTCGACCACGGTGCGGGAGTCGCGCAGCGACACGTCGCTGGTGCCGATCCGGATCGTCTCGCCGCCGTTCTGGCCGAGCGGCGGCCGGGGGCCGAAGTGGTTGTGGTCGATATGGTGGTAGTTCGGCTGGTCGCCAACCCAGACGACCAGCGTGGTACCGGCGCTCGTCTTGCCGGCGAGGTAGCAGTGGTCGACGCGGTTGTGCGTGCCATACAGCCCGACCCACTTGGTGTCCACCTTCTTGTCCGGCGGGTTGTAGTCGAGAATCGCCGTGTTGGTGAGTCGGCAGTGGTCGGAGAGCCTCTTCGAGTCGCGCCGGAACTCGACCACCTGCCCGGCCATCCAGCCGTCGCGGAAGCACAGCCCGTCCACCACCAAGTAGCTCCCCGCGATCCGCAGCCGCGACCTGCCGGATAGCACGACCTTCCCTGGCGTCTGCGCGCGGAGTGTGATCGGCTTCCCCTCGGCGCCCTCGCCCTCGAACAACAGGTCGGCATCGTTCCACACGCCGTCTGCCATGGCGAGCGTGTCGCCGGGCTTGGCGGACTTCATGGCGGCCACCAGCTCGGCCGGCGTGGTGACGAGGCGCGGAGCTGCTTCCTGAGCGGTCGCGCTCGGGCAGAGAGCCGGCAAGCAGCACAGCAGCGGCGTCCACGAGTGCTTCTTCACGGTAGTGCCTCCACCACGAATACAGGGCTCGGCGAGGCGACCACGCGCGCCTCGCGATCGCGCACTGGCGTATCCACCGGGCGGCCCAGGTAGTCGCAGCATTCGGTCACCCGCCCTGCCAGGTCCAGCGCCAGCGATCGCTCGCCCTGCTCGGACCAGACGGCGGTGACGCGCTCCGTCGGCCGGCCATCGTCCCGCCGCTCGAACCGGTACGCTCGGAGACCCTCGTCGGTGTGTAGGCGGCAGGCGAACTCGGTGCCGTCCAGCAGCCGCGTCATCGTCCGGTAGGCGTGGTAGCTGGGCTTCGGCTCGCCGCGCAGGTCAGGCGACTTGTGAGTGGGGTCGGCGTCGAAGCGGAACAGCCCCATCCACATGATCATGTCCACCCGCTTGCTCCCGTACTCCTTCTCGTCGTAGGCGAAGGTCCAGCTCAGCTTGTCGATGTCGTTGGCGATGCTGAGGACGAAGAGGCGGACCAGGTTCGCCGCCTGGAGCGCTTCGTCGGTGTCGGGCAGCCCGGACGAGGTGCCGCCGCCCTCGCTGCAGTAAACTGGCTTCCGGGCGTCACCGTACTGCGCCATCAGCCGGCGCAGCCCGGCGAACATCCCCTCGGGGTCCTGCTTCTCGAAGTCACCCGTCATGGCGTAGTAGTGGACGTTCATTACGTCGAACGTGTCGGCGGCGCCCTCGTCGTAGCACTTCTCGATGAAGGCCAGGTCCACCCCGGCGGTGTTCATGCCGACGACGCGGCAGTCGGGGTTGCCGGACTTGGCGCCCTCGTAAGCGGCGCGCTGGTGGGCAGCGTAGGTCTGCGCGTGCGGCCGGCTGGCCCAGTAGCCGCGCGGGAAGCCGAAGACAGGGTCGCGGGCGACGTTGGGCTCGATCCACGGCAGGAACCAGTCCACCCGTCTGCCGCAGTGGGCTGCTACGGCGCGGAAGAATTCGCGGGTGGCGGCGAGATCGTCCGGCCCGTAGGTGAAGTCCCAGCCGTGCTCGTTGGGATGGGACGGCGAACGGACGCCGTTCGTCCGCCGCGACCACAGCGGGCTACCCCAGAACGTGACCGTCAGGTTCAGCCCGTGCCGTTCGGCGCGATCCATCCGCTGGTCGGCCTGCGCCCACGCGAACCTGCCTCGTTCTGGCTCCAGCGTCGCCCAGTCCCAGTAGTCGCTCATCCACCGGACACCGGCGTCCGCCAGCTCCTTGGCGTAGGGCAGCTCCTGCCCGAAGATACCGAACGGCGACTGCTTCCCCGCCAGCTTGCCGCGTGGCGTGAGGAACTGGCGGCGAAGCGTGCGGCGGTCGCCATCGGGGCCCTGCACGACAATCCAGTAGCGGTAGCAGGTCGCGGGCTGCAGGCCGGCCAGCGCGACGCTGTTGCGGGTGCTGCGCGTGGGGGCAGTGCGGTAGCGGGGTGCGCTGGCGGATAGGTCCCATAGGACGTATGAGTCGTATGGCTGATCCGTCAGCCAGGAAATGACCGCGTGGTCCGGGGCGGTCGGCTCGGTGCGGACGTTGGACACGGCTGGGGCGCTGGTGGCCACCACCAGCTTGGCGGCAGGTCCGAAGGTGCCGCGGAAGTAGCTGGTCTCGGCAGGGAGGCTCTTCAGCCGCCACCAGTAGGCGCCGTCGGGCAGTCGCAGATCGGCGGGGATCTGCCACTTGCCACCGCGAAGGTGAGGCACCGTCAACGTGCCGTCGCTGAAGTCCGGCTCCGCGGAGAGTTGGAGCACCACCTCGCCGCCTGCCGCGCTTCGCCAACGCAGGACCGGCCGGTTGGTGCTCGTGGTCGCCGGTCCAGCCGGTTCCGGAAGCTGCTCGACGGCAAGCGCGTCGAAGGTCCAATAGACCTCGTCGGCGGCCCCTGCCCACCTGGCCGTGGGGCGCAGCGAGAGCGTGTGCTCGCCCGCCAACAGGCTGAGCGGCTCCGTCCGCGCCCAGGCCAGGGACAGGCGGTCTCCGTAGCGTTGCGGGTCGAGGGCGAGGCTCTTCGCCGCCTCCTGCCACTCGCCGCCGTCCAGCCGCCAGGCGACTGGACTCCAGTAGTGAAGCTCGGGGTAGAGTCCGCAGCCGACCCGCAGTACGTAGGTCCCCGCGGACACGCGGAACCGGCACTCCAGAGACTGGCCGGCGGCGCGCGACAGGTCGCAACGGAGCACTTTGCGGCTGCCGCCATAGCATTGCGGATCGACGATCTCCTGCCATGGGTCGGCCGCGTCCAGCGCTGCGGAGTCCATCCAGACGGCGGCCGGCGGCGCGTCCAGCAACATGAGGTCACAGTTCGTCGGCCGGGAATCGCTCACGGTCACGAACCACCCCGTGCCTCCGCCGCACCCGTCCTTGCACGCGCGGACCCAGTACGCCCGCTCGCCGGCCGGCAGCCCTTCGAGGGTGAAGCGTCCTTCCCGATCGGTGCGCGTGCCCGCCAGCGCCTTGCTCGGGTAGCCGTCCATGGAGTGGTACGTCTCGACCGCCACGTCCGCCACCGGCAATTGGTCGGCGCGGTTGAGCACCTCGCCGTAGATGATCCCGCCGGCGGTTGTGCCGCGGCATTGGAAGTCGTCGAACACAGTCGTGCAGTCGTATAGCGCCAGCGCCAGCGCCACCTCGCCCCACCGGAGTTCGTCGTGGTCGGTCTGCACTGCGACCTCCCCGTCGAGCAGCCCTTCGATCCGCGTCCCGGTGACGCGAGCGCCCAGCCGCACCGGCTCGCCTCGGCCCAGCCGGTCCACAGCCTTGGTCGGCGCGGCGGCGAGGATCTTCCCCTGGGTGAAGATCTCCAGGCTGCCGTTCCGCCGCAGGTAGACGAGGTAGCCGCTGCCCGGTCCCTTGCTGGAGTCCGTCCGCAGCCGGATCCCCGCCCAGTAGGCGGGATTCAGGCAGTCCGCGATCGCCACCTGCACCTCGACCTCGACGTCGCGCCAAACCGTCTCGGTCCAGGCCAGGTCGCCGGTGCCGCGGGCCCGCAGCTTGCCGTTCTGGACCTGCCACTCGCCACCGAGGGGCGCCCAGCCGTCGCGGAGCTTCGCCTCGAACCCGTCGCTGACCGACCGGCTGGGCGACTGCGCCCCGGCACCGGCGCTACCGCAGACAAGCCAGAAGAACAGCACAGCCCGCCCCAGCACCTTGGTCACCTGCCTCACCTCGCTCGTCACTTGCCACCCGGCTCCATCCACGCCTCAAACACCGCGCGCACGTTCTCTGCCGGCGTCCGCACGCCCCATTCGCACTCGGCAATTACGCCGCCCGTGCCGTCGTCCAGCGCCCGCCGGACGCGCCGCACGGCTTCGCGGCAGTCGGCGGGGGTACCGAAAGGCAAGATGTTCTGCCGGTCGATCTCGCCCCAGAACGTGATTTGCCCCTTGAACCGGTGGCCGATCTCCTCGAGGTCCATGCAGAAGAGCTGGCTGTTGACCGCGTCGACGCCGATCTCGATCAGGTCCTCGTAGATGTCCCAGATGTGGCCGTCGCTGTGGAAGAACACCTTCTTCCCGGCGCCGCGGATCAGGTCGCAGTAGTCTTTGTAGAGCGGCTTGTAGAACGCGCGCCACTGCGTCGGTGAAATGAGCAGCGCGCTCTGCGCACCCCAGTCGTCCATGAAGCTGAGCCCGTCACAGTCGGTCTTCACCCAGCCTGCCAGCTCCTTCAGGGCGTAGTCGTGGATCAGGTCGCGCAGGTAGTATACGTCGCGCGTACCGTAGCCGAGGTCGACGAACAGGTTCTCGCTGCCGCGCAGGAACTGCATCCGCTCGAAGGGCCGGATCGTCGTCCCGCAGAGCATGAACTTCGCGTCGCCTTGGAGGTTGGCCTCCTGTGCGCGGTTCACCTGATCCCAGTCGGCCTGCTCGATCATCTCCCACGGTGGTTGGTAGGAGCAAAGCGCCGACCATACCGCCAGGGGCGGCTGCTTCACCTCACCCACGACGCCGTCCTCCGCCACCTCCCAGACGCTGCCCCAGTCGTCCACATAGCGCCCTTTGCGCGAGTCGGTGCCGCTGCGCCGCTTGCTCGGAGCCAAGACGGCGCCGGGGCCGGTGAAGTCATCCGGGAAGTCGCGCAGGACTGCCTGCAGCTCCTCCTGGGCGTACATGCTCACCCACGGCAGCGCCCACAGGTTGCGCGGGGCGCGGTCGGGGGTACGAGACTCAAGGGCGCGGAAGACTCGTTCGCGTGAGGTCATGTGTGCTCCTGATTGCGTGTGTTGTGGGGTCGCGACGCTTTGTGCGCCGACTGACTGGTCACAGGATGATCGCGCCGATATCCGAGAGCGTCTGCCGGAGCTTCACGGCATTCACCTCGGCGACGCCGCCGTTCTCGCGGAGGGCCAGCGCGGCCGCTGCGCCGGCCGCCTCTCCCGTCTGATTGCAGTTCACCATCACCCGGACAGCGCCGTAGGCGCCGCGGTCGGCGTCGACGAGGCGGCCGGCGACGAGGAGGTTGCTCGCCCCTTGCGGCACCAGCGAGCGGTAGGGGATCTGGTAGAACGTTGGGTCCTCGTCCTGGATCGGCCGCCAGCGGCCAGACTGGGTCGGCTGACCGGGGGCGCAGTAGTCTTCTCGGCCGTCGAGGTAGCGAAAGGTGAGCCCGGCCTTGCCGCTGTGGTGCACGTCGACGCGGTACGTGCCGTTGGCGATGGCGTCGTCGAAGCGAACGCCGTGCAGCACTTCCGCCTCCGTCAGCGTGTGCAGGCACTGCGCATGTCGCGTCTCCCGAATGCCGATCTGCGCAGCGATTGCCGCCAAGGCGACGGACTCTCCGCCGGGGAGATGGCGCCGCAAGAGGTCGCACATCGACCGGACTTGCCGACGCGTCTCCAGCGAAGCCTGTGTAAGCTGATCGGCGTCGCTGCAGTCGGCGTTGTGGGCCCGGGTGCCGGCGACCAGGGTGAGGTCGGGCACGCCGGCAACGGCTGCGTGCCAGAGCAATCCTTGCCTCAACGCTTCCGGGTACTGCGGGTCGTGGACGACTTTGGCGAGGTCGAAGCCGGGGTTCTGCCGGCGGATCTCGTCGAGCCCGTGCAGGTGGAAGCACATCGTGGGCGGCTGGACGTCCTCAAGCTTCCTGAACGGGAACCCGGCGCGGACCAGCAGGTCGCCGTCGCCGGTGGCGTCGATGAACAGGCGGGCGCGAATGGCGCGGCGGCCGGTCTTATCTTCAATGATCGCGGCGACGACGCGGCCGTCGTCCACGACAGGCTGCACGAACCGGGCATGCAGGAAGGGACAGATGTGGTGCTCCATGACCAACGCGTCGAGTTCGAGAATCAGCTCCGCTGTGTTCAGGACGAAGTGACTCGAGGCTGTTGGCGTGTGCTCGACGACTCCGCCGCGCTTCTTCAGTCGCTCGACGACCTCGGCAGTGAGCCCGCCGATGAGCTGGCGCTCGTTCCGGGTGTCCAGCAGCGAGTGCCAGATGTTCACCAGCCCCGCTGTCGCCACTCCGCCGAAGAACCCGTTGCTCTCGACGACGCACACCTCGGCGCCAAGCTGCGCGGCGCGCACGGCAGCGAACACTCCGGTGCAGCTCCCCCCGACGACGCACAAGTCGCAGGTGTGGACAACGGGTACTTCGCGTGCCGGTTCGGTGAGGTAGCCCATGACAGCGGGTAGGTTTCGCTGAGGGAGCGCACGCCTCCTTCCTTCCGCCCGGGAGGCACTCCACCCGGGCGCGCAGGACGCGCGCTGCCAACGGCGAATGGAACGCCGTGAGAACCGACTTGCTGTGAGGTGGGAACCCATGTACCGCAGGAGAAGGCGACTGCCCGTGGCGGCAGTTGTGGTGTTGTGCACCGGAGTGGCGTTCGGGGAGACTGAGAACCTGGTGGTCAACCCCGGCTTCGAGGAAGCCGACGGTCAGCAACCCCTCCGCTGGAGCGGCGCCGCCGCGGTGTACTCCCGCGACACCACGGCCAAACACGCGGGCGCGGCGTCGCTCAAGTTCGTGAACCCGGACCCAAAGAACTACACCCTCTGCTCTCAGCAACTGCCGCTGGCGCCCGGACGGTGCTACGAGGTCAGTGCATGGGTCCGCACGGACGGTATCACAGGCGACGACTCGGGAGCTACCGTTTGTTTGGAGTGGTACGCAGCAGACGGGAAGTACCTGGGCGGGCACTACCCTCCGGGCGTCAAGGGCACCACCGACTGGAAGCGCCTGGAGTCGGTCAGCGGCCGAGTGCCCAAGAATGCCGCCCGCTGCTCCGTCACCTGCTACGTGCGAAGAGGCATGACCGGAACGGCCTGGTGGGACGACGTTGTGGTCACGCGACACCGGGAGGATCCCCTCAGCACAGTGCTGCTGCGCCCCAACTACCGCGGGTTGGCGACCGACGCCGGACCGCCCTCGGCCCTGGTGCGCGCGGAGGTGGACTTGGTCGACTACGACCTGCGCCTCGCGGACGTCGGTCTCGCCTGGGCCGTCAGGCAGGCCGAGAACACCAAGCCCGCGGTGCAGGGACTCGTGCGCTCGCTGAGTACGCCCGCGACAGAGCTGGAGATCCCAGTGCATGCGCTGGCGCCGGGCTCGTACTCGTTGGACATCAGCCTGATCGAGGACAAGACGAAGGCGCGCCTGTCGCAGAAGTCACATCGGCTGGCGCGAGAGCAGACGGCGCTCGAGCGAGCGACGTATATCGACGAACACAACCGTCTCCTCGTCAACGGCGAGCCCTTCTTCCCCCTGGGCATGTACTGGAGCGGCGTGACCGAGGAACTGCTGAAGACCTACGCGGACAGCGCCTTCAACTGCCTGATGCCCTACGGCGGCGCCACCCCGGAGCAGATGGCGTTGGTCAGCAAGTACGGGCTGAAGATTCTCTACTCTGTGAAGGACTGCTACTTCGGCAGCGCTTACTGCCCGAAGGACATCACCAGCGAAGCCGACGAGTACCCCTACCTCAAAGCGAAGGCCGAAGCGTTCCGCAATAGCCCGGCGCTGTTGGGGTGGTATCTGAACGATGAGCTGTCGCTGGACTACTTGCCGCGGCTGAAAACGCACCAGCAATGGCTGGAGAAGCTGGACCCCGGTCACCCAACGTGGGTAGTGCTCTACCAGGTCGGACAGGTGCGCGACTATGTCGAGACGTTCGATGCCATCGGCACCGACCCGTACCCGATCCCCGGCAGCCCCGCCCGGCGCGCGGCGGAGTGGACCCGGCAGACGGTTGAGGCAGTCGCGGGCAGCCGACCCGTGTGGCAGGTGCCGCAGGTGTTCAACTGGGCGAGCTACCGGAAGACAGAGGAAGAGAAGGCGGCGCTGCGCCCGCCCACGCTCGACGAGATGCGTTCGATGGCATGGCAGTGCATCGCCGAAGGCGCCAATGGGCTGGTCTTCTACAGCTTCTTCGACCTGCAGAAAGACACGCGCTTCCCCTTCGAACAGCAGTGGCCCAAGGTGAAGACGGTGGCCAAGGAGATCAGCGACCTCCTGCCGGTGTTGCTCTCTGTCGAGGCGCCCCGGCTGGTCGAGGTGAAGTCGCGGCCCTGGCTGCACACGCTGGCGAAGCAGGTTGGCGACAGTACCTTCCTGATCCTGGTCAACGACGGGCCCGAGCCAGGCGCGACGTGGATGCAGCCACCCGCGGGCTGCGGCCCGCCACGGGTGCTGCTCGGGGGCGACGCGGTCAGTCACGAGCCGAACAACGTGCTCCGCCTCGCGCTGGCGCCCTTCGAGGTGAAGGTGCTGGAGTTCCCGGAGAGGGCTACTCCTTGAGCTGGACCAGCGTTGGGCCGTACACGTAGTTGTTGTACTTCTCGGCTACCTTGCCCTGCGCCGCGCAGCCGGCGTGGAAGTAGACGCGGTACCGGAAGGTGAGCGACTCGCCCGCAGGCACGGTGTGGCTGCCGTCGACGGAGGGGTCGTCGTAGTAGTACGACAGCCCGAACGGGTTGGCAGTCATCATGCCGTTGGTGCGGACGTGCCAATAGGATGGGTAGCGGAAGTTGCCGGGCGTGTCCATGATGGTGGCGCCGCACCACTTGCCGCGCACCGGGCCGCTGTGGTCGAGCCAGTGGAAGCGCTTGCCCCAGGTCTCGTCCGGCGTGCCTTCAGCGGTGAGGGCGCCGGTCGGGCTGGTGATGAGGCTGCCCAGCTTGCTGTGGTAGTGCAGGCGCAGGGAGCAGAGCCCGCCTTCCTTCGTGTCGCCGAACTTCAGGTCGCCTTCACTGGCGATGAAGGTGATCCGCAGGTCGACGATCCGCCCGGACGAGGGCGTCGCCCAGATTCGGTAGACGCGCCGCTCCTCGCATGCCTTTCTCCCGTCAGCGTCCACCCAGTCGTTCAGGGCGACGATCTGCCCGAGGACGGCGCCGCCGGTGCATTTCAGCTCGCGGGTGCGGACGAAGCCGTGACCCTTCTCTTCGCTCCAGTTCTCCGAGCCGCCGACGTCACCGTGGGCGACATAGAACGCCTTGTGGTGGTGGTGGTCCTCCAGCTCCCCTTCGACGCCCTTCACCATCGGGTATCCCCGGGTGATTGGGTCGCCGTACGGACCGATCACCGGGTGGCAATACGGGCGGACGTGGGCGGGACCATACTGATACGCGGTGAACAGCGCTCCGTCGAGGGTCACGTCGGCATGGTCGCCGTCAACCTCGCCTATCGTCACACGGTCGGTCCAGGGGTGCTTCGGGTCGTCAGTCAGCTCGAACTCCCGCTTCTCACCGGGTGACAGGCTGTCCGCGACGAAGTTCAGGCTCTTCGCGCTGGTGCTGCACACGCAAGGCTCCAACTGGTGCGCCACCACGCGCCCGGTGGTCAGGTCGCGCAATTGGAGTTGGGCGGACTGGTAGTCAAAGTCCTCAAGCCGCAGGCTCACCGGGCAGTGGTCCGCGAGGTGGTTTCCGTTCTGAACGACGAGGGTCTTCTCCATGGCGAGCTCCTTGGGAGGCAGGTGTCAGGTGTCACGTGCCAAGTGTCAGGTGCCGGGCTGCGCTCGGCAATCCGCGTATCGGCAAAGGTTCGCCGCCATGCGCCAGGGTCCTGCCGGCCGAAACCGACACAGACCGGGACACTTCGCGCGACTTGCGGCCGGACACCCGCGCCGTGACCGGACACGGCGCGCCACCTGACACTTGCCCCTTGACACCTGACACGTGACACGCGACACTTGATACCCATGAATGACCTCGAAGAAGGCACCCGACTCACCCTCGACTTCCAGAAGCTACAGAAGACGCTTGCGAGCGGCTGCGAGGTAATCCCGGTGGTCGTGCAGGATGCCGACACCAAGGAAGTGCTGGTGGCGGCCTACGCAAACCAGCGGGCGCTGGCCCGCGCCCTGGAAACCCGGACAGCGGTGTTCTGGTCCACGTCGCGCAACGAGCTGTGGGAGAAGGGCGCGACCTCAGGCGATGTGTTCGAGCTGCTGGAAGTGTGGGTCAACTGCGAGCAGAACTCGCTGCTGTATCTGGTCCGCCCCAAGGGGAAAGGCATGTGCCATACCAAGGATGCCGCCGGCGTCACGCGGACTTCGTGCTACTACCGCAGGCTGACCGCCGAGGGGAGCGCGCTGGAGTGGGTCGCTCCGTAGGCGGGTCGACGGAGCAAGCGCGGAGACGATGAAGGGGAGCCTGCTGTCGCCCGGCACCCGCACCGTCCCCCTCCGCCGGAACCCGTCTCCGGCAAAACAAACGGCTCCCGCCCGGTCAGGCGGGAGCCGTTCAGAGTTGTGCTGGCAGCCGAGAAAGCTGCGGGCCGTGTCTACTTACTTGCCGAGTTCCACATCGTCCAAGCTGATAATGGCGCCTTGCACCTCGGCTTCCGCTTGGACCCTCACCTTCTTGCCTGCCACGAGGAGGCTCCTACGGACGCGGCAGCCACGCCCGATCTCGATGTCGCCCACGCTGAGAAGAGAGCCTGAGGCGAGGCTGGATTCATCCTCTATCCGGATGGTCCCCATCGCCCAGAGGATCGCCTCGCTGCCGATGGTCGCGTCCTTCTGGAGGCGCACGTTCTCCCGAGAGATCAGTGTCACACCGTCGCCCAAGACCGAGTCCTTGGCGACGGTGATCGAGCCGATGGCAACCACGATGCCCGGTCCAGCGATCTCGCCGCCCTTCTCCAGCGAGAGGGTGCCGTTGACGTAGCAGATCTGTCCAGGGAGATCCGAGAGCTTGAGTTTGTCTGTGCGGGTGACATCCTTGGCTGGCTTCGTCGCAGCTTCGGCGAAGAGCGGCAGCACGTCGTAGTAGGACGCCACCAGGTCCAACGGTGCCGACAGGTTGCTGGGTACCGCCCCGCCAACCACATAGTCCCCTTTCCCCCACACCTTGCCGTTGGCGTAGACAGTGCCCGTGACCTCCGTGCGCTTGTTGATCACTACGTCCCCGTAGGCGAACACATAGCCATCGACCATCGATCCCTCGCCGTCGAGGCTCGAAACGGTGCGGAAGACGTCTGGTGTCAGGAGCAGAGAGCGGCCGAAGAGCAGGTCAAGCTCATCAAGCCGGTAGTCCCGCTGGTCAGGTGTCATCGCGTAGAGATCCGCGAGGAAGCGCCCATTCGGTCGCTTCACCACCCAGTGGGCGGCGTACGAGAGAGGACCCGGGATGGGGTCGTACCAGTAGCGGATCTCTAGACCGCCAAGTTGGTCCTGGCTCAGCAGTGTCGCCACCTCAGCCTTGGCTGCAAGCACGCTGTACCAGCGCTCGCACTTCTGGCGGTAGAGCAGGTGGTTGGTCCAGGCATCAAAGCCGCCCCAAGTGCCCATGTAAACCGCAAAGAAGTCGCTCGGGTCGTAGACGCCCTGATCGTTGAGATCCCAATCGTCCGGGGGTGCCGGTTCCGTGGCGGCCGGGTCGGGAACCGGGTCGGCCACAGGCACCGGATTGGTCGCGTCCACGAGGGCCGGGTCCATCGGCACAGGATCCACGGGCATCGGCTCCATGACCATCGGGTCCAACGCCGTCTCTTCTATAGGAGTGAGCCCAATGGCAGGGTCCATGGGCATCGCCGGGTCGGGAACTTGCGCGCTAAGCGTCGACAGGCTCAGGAGCAAGAGGCAGCACGCGCCCACGCCACACATCACGTGGGTAGAACGGGGTTTTCGGTACATTTCGATGTCTCTCCCATCGCAGTGTCACCGAGATCGTTGGCTGTGAACGCCCGGTGCATCTTGGTTCTACTCCCCGGGTGCTGCGGTGGCTTTTGCTGGGGGAAGACCGAAGCCCGTTTGGCGGCGATGCGCTACTGTGGGTAGGAGCACTTCAGTCACGCGGTGCTGCTTCAGACTTCGGTAATCGACGGGATTCTACCACACGCACGTTCCGCATTTACCATCGTCCCATCGTCCGAGAAAAAAACCCGGGGCGCTGGTGCTGATCGCACGATTGCCACGAGCCCACCGCCCCCCTCGATCCAGCGCGGCAACGGCTCCTTCGGTCTCCGGGACGTGCTCGACGCGCACAGCCTCCGCCGGGACCAGGGTCCTTCCCCGATCTCTGGTCAACTGCTGTCCGGCGTCGTTCTCTGCCACGAGGTGTGGACCTATCCGGCGGAATGGAATACACTTAGATGCCCGACGTTCAACCGAGGGCGTTGTGTGCCTGCGGACGTCGCAGTCTCGGGAAGCTGGAACTATGTCGCTGTTTCGCGCCGGAATGGTCGTCAATCAGCGCCATCGCGTCGTCCGCCCGCTGGGCGCCGGTGGCATGGGTGAGGTCTACCTCGTCGAGGACCTCCTGGCCGGCGGCCGGTTGCTCGCACTGAAGACCGTTCGCTCAGCGGCGGAAAACCCCGCCACCCTCGATTCGCTCAAGCGCGAGTTCGAGGCCATGACGCGCTTCCGGCACCCCAACCTGGCCGGCGTCTATGATTTCGGTCGGCTGGCCGGCGAGGAAGCGCACTTCTTCACCATGGAGTACGTGGAGGGCGCGGACCTCCTCGACGCCACGGAGACGCTGGGTGTCGGCGAGCTTTGCTCGCTATTGGTCCAACTTTGCCGCGCCCTCGAGTACCTCCACTCCCGAGGGTTTCTACACCGGGACCTCAAGCCCAGCAACATTCTCGTGGCCGGCGGCGGCACCCCCTCTCCCACTGTGAAGGTTCTCGACTTCGGGCTGTTGTCTGAGACCGCCGGGCTCCGTGAGGGTGGCGAAGCGGGCGGCACGCTCCACTACATGGCCCCGGAGGTGTTGCGCGGACACCCCGCCGAGTCGTCGGCCGATCTCTATTCGCTGGGCGTCGTTCTGTACCAGGTGCTTACTCGCCGCGTGCCCTTCGACGGCGCCACCCCGGAAGAGGTCGTCCGGCAGCACCTACACGAACCACCTCCACCTGCTGACGGCGCCGATTCTAAGCGCACGGCCGCCTTGTGGCCGGTCATCGCGAAGCTGCTGGCCAAGGAACCGGCGGACCGGTACGCCTCCGCCACGGAGGTGATCGCCGCTCTCAGTGAGTCGAGCGGTCTCAGCCTGGAGACCGAGGCTGACGATACCATTGAAGGCTATCTGTCCAGCAGCCCGTTTGTGGGTCGGGAGAGGGAACTCGCGGCGCTCCAGGAGCAGTTCCGGCGGCTGGGGAGCCCGGACCACCCGGAGCGTGCCGTGCTGATCGAGGGCGTCGCGGGCGTGGGGAAGTCGCGCTTGCTGCAGGAGTTCCGGTACTTCTGCCAGCTCAATGGCGGCGGGTTCTTCCTAAGCAACTGCCGCCCGGCAGGCGCAGGCGCGGGCCCCGGTGAGCCCCTCAGCGAAGTGCTTCGCCAGGCGCTGGCCGGGGCCGGTGTGGACCTCGGGGAGAGCGGCAGTGACCTCGTCAGTCTGTGTGCTGCAGCGGCCAGATACGCCGGCAGTGAGCTTCCGGACGTTCGCGGCAGGCTCGACCCCGCCCAGTTGACCCTCCACTTGGCCGACACGATGTTGCGGTTCCTGGAGGCGTCGGGGAGAGACCGGCCGTTTGTCGTCGCGTTCGACGATGTCCAGTGGGCAGACGGGCCTACTGCCGAGATGCTGGGGTATCTCGCCCGCAATGCCCTCGGCGGCCCGTTCCTCGTGTGCCTCGCCTACCGACGTGAGGAAGTCAAGGGCACTGCCAGCCAGGCTCTGATCGACGAGTTTGCCACCGAGCCCGCCGTGCGGGTCCCCCTGGAGTCGCTCACGAGCACGGCTGTGTCCACCATGGTCAACTCGATGCTGGGGCAGGTGGAGTTCCCGGCCGAGTTCCTGGATCGGTTCACAGAAGACACCGGTGGCAATCCGTTCTTCGCCATCGAGTTGCTCAGGCTCCATGCACAGGAAGGGACGCTCTACCGGGGCGCGGGCGGGTGGCAAGTCAACGAATCGGCCGCCCAGGAGCCTGTTCGAGTTCCAGCCTCTGTACGGGAACTCGTTGAGCGCCGGGTCCGCGCGCTTCCGAGAGACGCCCTGGGGGTGCTGGAGGCGCTGGCCGTCCTTGCGCGACGAGCCCACCCCGAACTGGTGGCCGACATGCTCTCAGCATCCGCCGACGCTGTTGCGGGGGCCGTTGTGCGTCTCCTCGACGCCGACTTGGTGCGGCGCGATCCGGACACGGGTCTCATCGGTCTCTGTCACTCCGAGATCGGGCGGACGCTCTACACCACGCTTGCCGAGTCCGACAGACGCAGGTTGCACGCACAAGCCGGTGAGGCACTTGAGCGGCTGTGCGCCGACTCGGCGGACGAGCGGGTCGTCCAACTGGCCAGGCACTTTCTCCGCGCGGGGGACGCCCCCCGGGGAGTGCAGTACGGTCTGACCGCAGCGGAGTCTCTCAAGGCCGCGTCCGCAAACAACGAAGCGCGGGAGTTCTACGAGAACGTCCAATCGCTGGCGGACCCCGCCGACGTGAGCACGGAACTGCGGATCCGGGAAGGACTCGCCGAGGTGTACCGCTTTGTCGGGGAGCGGGACCGGGGATTGCGCTGTTGCCGAGAAGCCATTCAGTCGTGTGCAGGGAGGGCGCCCAGCCGCAGCTTGATCCGCTTGCATCGACTCATGGGCACGATTCTCGAGGCAACCGGAGAATTCGAGGAGGCGCAGGATCACTTCGCGTTGGCGCACGGTCTCCTCCGGTCAGTCACCCCGCCCCGCGAGGAGCTGGCCAAGCTGTATGAATGCATGGGGCAACTGGCGATCCGCCGGCGGAACGCGGCCGAGGCCGTCCGCCTGTCGCGGCTGTCGCTGGACGCACTGGGCACCGACCACGACAACGCCACCGCTGCCTCGGTTTACACCAACATGGCCGTCGCACACCAGCTTCTGCAGGAGACGGACGAGGCGCTCTGGTGCTTCGACAAGAGCATGGCGATCCGCCAGCGGATCGGCGATCGTGAGGGTCTCTCCCGGTCGCTGCATAACAAGGGCGCGCTGCACCGCAGACGCGGCGAGTACGACCATGCATTGCGCTGCTATCGGCAGAGCCTGGAGATCAAGACGAAAGTAGGCAACCGAGAGGGGGTTGCCGCCTCGCACTACAACATCGGCAACGTCTACTGCCTCCAAGGCGAATACGAACTGGCGCGGGAGGAGTACCAGGGAAGTCTGACCATTCGGGAACGGATCGGCGACAAGCTGGGCCAGGTCGCGGCTCTGCTGGGCCTCGCCCATGTGTGCAGAACCACGGCAGACTACGGTGGCGCGCAGCAGTCTCTGAAGCGGTGCCTCGCGCTCCAAGAGGAGCTGGGTCAGGACGCGGCTGCCCCGTGTACCGAATTGGCTGCCCTACACCTCGATCTCGGCGCCCACGAGGAAGCCGAGGCGGCCGTCGAGCGCGCGCTCACAGCCGGGAAGTCGGCCGCGCGCGGGTTCGATCGCGGGATGTGCCTCATGCTCCAGGGGAAGATCCGCCTGCAGCGGCAGGAGTGGGAGAGCGCCGACCATGCCCTCCGGACTGCGCTGGAGCTCTTCGAGGAGCGTGACAGCCAAGAAGGCATTGGGGAGACGCTGTTACTGCTGGGGCGATCGGCGCTGAGGCAGGGCGACGTGGAGGGCGCAGACCGGCTGCTGGCGCGCAGCCGCGAGATCGACCGCCAGTCGGGGCGCAGCTCGCTGACCTCGCCGCTGCTCTGTGCGCAAGCAGAGGTGCGCGCGGCCCGCGGCGACACGACCGGCGCTCTCGACCTGTTCCAGCAGGCTGCCACGCTGGCCGACGCCATGAGCATGCCGGAAGCCCTTTGGCGCGCTCAGGTGGGCGCCGCCGCGAGACATCATGAGAAGGAGCACTACGCGGCAGAGCTGGCGTGCTACGAGACCGTCCTGCGGGTGATCAAGCGAATCTGCACCCACATTGGCGACGCGGAACAGCAACTGAGGTATCTGGGATCCGGGGATCGACCGGCGCTCTTCAGAGACCTCCAGTCCTCCGTCCGCGACCTGGAGCAAGCGCTTTGAGACTGAGTGACCATGGCAGACACCTCATTTGACGTAGCCCACCACCTGGACGCGATCAGCGAGACCCTCGGCCGAGTGCGGGAACGCTTGTACCGGCCACAGCAGGGCCTCGACACCTCAACCCAGGCAAACCTCTATTTTCGGCGGCTGCTGGAAGTGAGTCGAGAGATGAACTCGACCCTCCAGTTGAACCAGGTGCTGGATGTCGCCATCTCGACGTTGGTCGAGATGTTCGCGGCGGAGAATGGCTTCCTGCTGGCGGTCGACTCCGGCGGCGAACTGGTGTTCAACGTGGCGCTCAACGCCGACAGCCGAGACATCGGCGACGCTACCGCGGAGATCAGCCACTCCGTAGTCGAGGAAGTTCTCAAGTCCGGCAACCCGATCCTGGTTGAGAACGCCCTTGAGGACGAGCGGTTCAAGGCGCAGAGCAGCGTCCTGCACCTGGAACTCCGTTCGGCGATGTGCGTGCCCCTGACAGGTCGAGACGGCGTCTTCGGCGCGATCTACATCGACCATCGGCTCGTCTCCGGTCGGTTTTCCCAGGGCGATCTGGAGCTGCTGTCGCTGTTCGCTAACCAAGTGGCCATCGCCATCGAGAACGCTCGTCTGTTCGAGGCGGAGACTCGTCGGGCGGGCGGAATGGAGCTTCTCTACCGGGTGGGGCGAACGGCCCTGGAACAGCTCGACCTCGCGGCCATGCTGCGCATGATCCTGGAGGAGATCCGCGCTACCGGGTTTGGCGACGCTGGCGCGGTGCTGTTGACCGACAGCCCCGGGCTCCCGCTTCCGGAGCTGCCTTCCGTTCACCTTGCAGCTCGGGCGGGGATGTCGGAAGCGCTGGCGCAGCGGTTCCGGGCAGCCCACTTCGAGGAGCTGGGGACGGCCGCCTCAGCCGCGTCGACCGTGGACGACCTGCGGGAGACTGACGTGCAGCAAGCGTTTGCCGCTGAAGGAATCCGCCATCTGGCGGTCACCTTCCTCACCGCGGGGCATGAGGTGCTGGGCATTCTGGGTGTCGCGCGGAGGCAGGTCGAGCCGTTCACCGTCGAGGACCTGGAACTGCTCAACGTCCTCGGGGCGGAGGTCGGCGTGGCGGTCCATGATCGACGCCTGTACCAGGAGCTGCAGGAGACCAACGAGGAGCTGCGCAGGACCCAGCAGATGGTGCTTCAGGAGCAGCGCTTGCGCGCCTTGGGAACGATGGCCAGCGGCATCGCCCACGACATCAACAACGCCCTCACGCCCATCTTCGGCATTGCCGATCTCCTCCTGACACGGCAGGACTGGGATGAAGAGACCCGGTCGCAGCTCGAGATGATTGCCACCAGTTCCAGCGACATCGCGGCAACCGTAGCGCGCCTGCGCGAGTTCTACCGCAAACAGGACTCTCCCGACACGCTGCAGCCGGTCCTGGTCGCGGACCTGGTGCAGAAGACCATCTCGCTGACCCAGCCCCGCTGGCGCGACATGCCTCAGGAACGGGGAGTCGTTATTGAGGTAGACACGGAGATCCCGGAAGACCTCCCCTGTGTCGCCGGGATTGAGGGGGAACTGCGGGAGGCACTTACCAACCTCATCCTCAACGCGGTAGACGCCATGCCGGAGGGAGGCAAGCTCCGGGTGTGCGCCCGAGCGGAGGACGCGAGGGTTGCTTTGGTGGTGGAGGACACCGGCGTCGGGATGACCGAGGAGGTACGGCAGCGGTGCCTCGAGCCGTTCTTCTCCACGAAAGAAGGGCGGGGTACCGGCATGGGTCTCAGCGTGGTCTACGGAATCGTGAACCGGCTGCGAGGCGATATCGAGATCCTCACCGCGCCGGGCAAAGGCACTACCTTCACGTTGCTGCTTCCCGTCGCCGAGATCGACCTCGCCGAGGCGGAACTGACGCCGGTCTCGGCCGTCCGCGCGCGGGTGCTCTGCATCGACGACGAGGCGAGTGTGCGCGAGTTCCTGCGTCGAGCGCTGGCCTATCTGGGGCACGCCGTAGTCGTCGTCCCCGGCGGCCGAGAGGGCATCGAGGCCTTCCAGTCAGCCCCGTTCGATGTCGTCATCACCGACCTGGGGATGCCCGAGGTTGACGGGCGCGCGGTGACGGCCGCCGTCAAGCGGCAGTCACCAGATACCCCGGTCATCCTCCTGACAGGCTGGGGCACAAGGTTGGCGGAGGAGGAGCAGCTCCCGCCGGGAGTCGATCGCGTCATGTGCAAGCCGGTGAGCCTTCGCCAGCTTGGCAAAGCCGTCGGCGAGGTGTTTGGCCAGCTCGATCAGGAACAAAGCCGCGAGCTTCAGAGCGCCCTCAGCAATCCGGCTGGAGCAGGAGCATAGCGAGCCCCCGTCATGGATGCCAACCCCACCTCGGTTCTGGAGTGCCTCGAGTCCCTCACGACCTTGCTGGGGAGCATTCGCGAGCGACTATACCGGCCGCAGGGAGGGCTCGACTCGTCGTCGCAGGCGAACCTCTACTTCCGGCGCCTGATCGACGTCAGCCGCGCGATGAACTCGACCCTTCATCTGGAGCGCGTGTTCGATCTGGCCATCGCTACGCTCGTCGAGATGTTCGCGGCGGAGCGTGGGTTCCTCATCATTCTCGACGCCGAGGGCGAGCTCGCCTTCAAGGTGGCCATTCACGCCGCGGGAGGGGAAATCGACGACGCCACCTCGCAGATCAGCCACAGCCTGGTCGAGGAGGTGGTGCGGACCACCAACCCCGTCCTCCTGCAGAACGCCCTGGAAGACGAGCGGTTCAGAGCGAAGTCGAGCGTGATGGCGCTCGAGCTGCGCTCAGCGATGTGCGTGCCTCTGATTGGCCGCCGTGGCGTTCAGGGCGCCATCTACATCGACAACCGCATCGCCGCCGGCCGCTTCTCGCAGGCCGACCTGGAATTGCTCTCGCTGTTTGCGAACCAGGCAGCCATCGCCATCGAGAACTCCCGGCTGTATCAGGCGACTCAGGACATGTTCCTGAACATGACGCTGGCCCTGGCCGACGCCATCGAGCAGCGCGATCAATACACGGGCGAGCACGTGCTCCGGGTGGTGCGGTACTCCGTGATGATCGGGGGCGCCCTCGGGCTGGCAAAGGCCGAGGGCGACGCATTACGGCTTTCCGCGATCTTGCACGACATCGGTAAGATCGGCGTGGCAGACAGCATCCTGCGCAAGCCGGGCCGGCTCAGCGAGGAGGAGTTCTCGACGATCCGAGGGCACCCAACCATCGGGGGGCGCATTCTGGACCACATGGGCCAGCAACTTGCTGACGTGATCCCCGGCGTGCGGCATCACCACGAACGGATCGACGGGCACGGCTATCCAGACGGGCTGCACGGCGACCAGATTCCCCAGTCGGCCCGGATCATCGCCGTCGCCGATGCGTTCGACGCGATGACAACCGACCGCCCCTACAGACCAGGTCTGCCCGTTGAGGCGGCCCTCCAAGAAATCCGGATCAACCTCGACGCACAGTTCGACCGGGACATCGGCGATGCCTTCCTCGCGGCATACGGCGCGCGGCCGGCCGGCCCGGCCGCGAAGGAAGAGATCGAGTCCGTTCAGCAGGAGCTGCGCAAGCTGATTCCCAGCGAGTTGTTCTGGCTTTCGCGAGTTTGAGCCGTTGCGGGGGTGCCGCGCGGCACTCTCCGGGTTGACCGCGGTTGCGCCATTGGCGACAATCAAGAGGGAACCGGGTTCTTGGCGCAGGGCGCCCCCCCTGTCGTCCCGGCGCCGAGCGGTTCGTGTCGCCTGATGCGCTCGATTGCCCGCACGCTACTGCCAACCACGCTCTGGAATGCATGCCTCCTCTCCGCGGTGCTGCATCTCGGGGCTTTTGTCCTGCTCTGGGCCTGGCGGCCGGCGCCCGGAGAACCGCTGGCTTCTCGCGCTCCGGTGCGCGTCCAAGTAGTCCGGCGGCAGAGGCTCGCGAGCGCCTCGAAAGCGGCTAAGCCGGCCACGAAGCCGCCGCTTCCCGCGGTGCCGTTGCCGCCCCCGGCACCGCGACCCAGCCGGGCTCCGGTGTACCCCCCGCCAAAGCCCGCCCCCGCTCCACAGGTGATGCCCGGGTTGCCGGTGCCTGTGGAGGACAGCCACCCCAAGAGCGTCCACCGCCGCCCGCTGCTCCCCGAAGCGAAAGTGCCCTTGCGGGTGGCGCTGCTGGGGCGGCCGAAGCCCGCGGAGCCCGAGTACACCGCGGCCCCCGTGCTCCGCCCGGTGGTCCAGCTTCCCCTGCCCAAGCCCCAGCCGCCGGCCGTTGAGCCTCCCGCCCTTCCAGACGGCCGCCGCGCTGACCCCGCTCGGAAGACTACCTTGGTCACGGCCGCCTTGGACGACTACTGGCGGCAGCAGCGTAACCGCGACCTCGAGCGAGACCGGGCCCGGGCAGTCCACGACTCTGAGCGCAGCTACACAGACGCCGAGGCCGGTCACGTCGTCGCTCGCTTCGGCGCCACGACCGTCACGCGAAAACAAGTCGAGGACATGCACGAGAGGCTCTCCGGCGTCAGACTCAAGGACCTGGCCTTGACGCCCGCCCAGGCGCGACGACAGATCGAGGGGATCGTGGGCGGATTCCTGCTGCCGGAGATTGAAGTGACCGAGGCCGAGAAGCGAGGATACGCCACCAGGCCCGGGCTCCGGATGGAGACGTGGCTGACCGGAGTCGTCACCGGAGAGGAAGTCCGCGCGTACTATGAGAAGAACCGGGCGACTTTCCAGGGACGAACGCTCGCCGAGTCCTGGCAGGAGATCGAGGACCTGTTGATGGGTGCCGAACTCGCCAGCCGAAAACAGGAACTCGAAGAGAACCTCCAGCAAATGCGACGCGGGGCACGGGTCGAGAAGCACTACGAACTGCTCAGCCAGCGCAACGCACCCCTCGACGCGGCGCTGTTCACCGTGAACGGCCGGCCCTACACGCTGGGGCAGTGGCGCGCCGAGCTCGCCAGCATGTCGCGGCCCCCGACGTCCCCGGCTGAGCGCGAGCGGTACGCTGACGAATTGATCGACCGGATCATCCTGCTGTCGTCCACCGACGGCATTCAGAACGTAGAGTTGCGGGAACGGCTCGAGGCACAGCGGCGCAGCAATCTGCGCCGACTGCTCAGGCATGAAGAGGTGGAGGAGAAGATCGAGTTAACCGAGCCGGAGCGGAAGCAGCGGTACGAGGAGCGCAAGTCCGGGCTGACGGTTGTCGGGGAGATCGAGGTCGGTTGGCTCGAGTTCCGCTTCCCCCCCGGCGACACCGGAGCCAAGGCGGCCCGGGACCGACTTGCCAAGATCCGCGCGGAAGTTGAGGCCGGCGGGGACTTCGACGCCGTCGCGCAGAAGCACGCGAAGCTCGGGCAGGGGGACTTCGAGGCAGTGGGGCGAGGGCACTGGTTCTCACTCCTGCCCGCGCCCTTCGCCCCCGACGGCCTGCCGGACCGCGTGCGTTTGCTCCCGAAGGGCGCAACGGGCGATCCGTTCGTGTACGGTGACGTGGGCAGGCTGTTCCACGTATACGACCGGCAAGCCTCCCGTCCGATGACCTTTGACGAAGCCGCTCCGTTTGTTGAGGGCGAGCTGTGGGACGCCAAGCATGAAGCGCGCTCGGCCCAGTTCGACAGTGAGTTGGTCGAGAACGCGGACATCCGGTATAACGACTCCGTCATTGCCGAGATGGTTCGGCGCGCAACCGGGCCCGGCTCCCTTCGCGACCGCTGACCGCGGGGCACTGTCGGGTCCCGGCTGCGAAACTGCCGCGGTGTCGGGAGCGTCTAAGAGCGCATTGGACGCCCCCAGAGGCTGCTTTCCGGTGTTCGTAAGAGCAGTCACTCCGCGACGGGCAGTGACCATTCGCAGCCAAGTGGCTATATACTATGGACTGCGTCGCCCCCGCCGGGGTGTGCAGCTTGCGTCTGGCGTGGTACAATGCCGCCCGCGACTCCTGACCGGCAGGGGCCGCCCGGGTGGCGGACCAAGCTCAACGTGTCGCGCCGAGGTGCCCAGTCGGAAAGGAGGACCGGTCCGGAGCCTCGACTCCACCATCCCGCCACTCGCCACCCAACTTCACCACTCACTCAGGAGGTTCAGTCCGATGTTCACGAGATCAAGACGGGGTTTCACGCTGATTGAGCTACTGGTCGTCATCGCCATCATCGCGATCCTGGCGGCCATTCTGTTCCCGGTGTTCGCCCGGGCGAGAGAGAAAGCGCGACAGGCGAGCTGCGCCAGCAACCTGAAGCAGATTGGGCTTGCCTCAATCATGTACTCGCAGGACTACGACGAGACCGGCGTGTTCGCCGTCTTCGCCACCACCTACGACTGGCGCGTGGCGCTGCATCCCTATGTCAAGAACGTCCAGATGCAGCAGTGCCCCTCATTCCGCCCAACCGGAGTGCGGTTCGATACGGGAGCGACCTATGCCCTGACAAACGTCTCCGGATACTGCATCAACGCGCTCCACACCGGCGTCGGCGGCAATGCCTACGGTGGAATTGCCGGAGTCGCAGATTCTTCAGTCAACGATGCGTCCAGCGTGATCTCCTTCACGGACACCAATGCTGGTGGCTACGCGGATCTGACGGGCATCGCAGCGGGCGCGCACGGTGGCAAGCGCGACGACGCCGGTCGCATTCGCCACAACGAAGGCGCGAACTACGCGTTCTACGATGGCCACGTGAAGACGCGCAAGGCGACTTCCATCGGGTGCGCGGACGACGCCAACTGCGAATGGTCCATCACCAACGGCTCGTAGTTGCACCTCAGCGGGGCAGGCAGTTCCCAAGTAGTACGTAACGGCGGCGGCCCAAGTCGGGCCGCCGCCGTTTTGCTTGCCTGGGGGGTGGTGGGCAGCGGCACGGAGCGGCTTGCTTGACCCCACACCGCCTCACGGTTAGAATTCTCTCCGTCAACCGCCCCCGGTCTGAAGCCCTTGTCTCCCATGCCTGCACAGTGGCGGTTGCTTCGGTGGTGGAACCATTGCGCTTACCTTGGTCTCGCGAGCGTGACCCGGAAACTGCAAGCGCCGACGAACTCCGCAAATGCGGTGCGCGCGAACTGGCGCGGAACCGGCCCCTGCAGGCGATTCCGCCACTCGAAGCCGCCTTCGCCAAGGAGGCGGGCAGTTTTGCGACGCGGATCAACCTGGCCACCGCCTACTACCTGACCGCCCAGCACGCCAAGGCGGTACCGCATCTGCGCTACGTGCTGGCCATCGAGGATCAGAACCCAACGGCACTGCTGAACCTGGCGGCTTGCCTCGACGCCCTGGGCCAGCTTGACGAGTCCATCCAGTGTCTCGAGAAACTGCTCAGGGGACGGCCGAGCTGGAAAGACGGTCACTACAACCTGGCCATCGCCTACCTGAAGCGGGACGACAAAGCCGCCGCCGAAGTCGCTCTGAAGCGCGAGCTGGAGCTGAACCCCCAGCACCGCGCCGCCCGCGACCTGCTCAACCGGGTCTACATCACCACGGCGAAGTCGCCCGGTGAAGATGAGAAGGATCCACCTACCGATGACTGACCCTGCAGCCCGAACCGAACGCCTCGTCAGCGAGTTCCGGCGCCGCTTCGGCGGTTCGCCTCAGGTGTGCGTCCGCGCTCCTGGGCGCGTTCCGCTCATGGGCAGCCACACCGACTACAACGACGGGTTCGTCGTCCCGGCGGCCATCGACCGCGACGTGCGGATCGCCGCCTCGCCGCGCGCGGACGCCACGGTCCGACTGTACTCGCTGAACTTTGACCAGTCCGACGAGTTCCGGCTGAGCGACTTCGCGAAGGCGGACGCGGCTCCCTGGAGCAACTACGTGCGCGGCGTGGCCCGGATCCTGCAGGGCGAGGGGCTGTCACTGCCGGGGCTCGACGCCGCCCTCGAAGGGAACGTCCCCCTCGGCGCCGGGCTCAGTTCATCCGCTGCCATCGAAGTCGCCACGGCCGTGCTCTTCCAGGCGCTGTCGGACTGGCAGCTCGAGGGTCCCGTGTTGGCGCGCCTCTGCCAGCGGGCGGAGAACGAATTCGTCGGCATGAACTGCGGGATCATGGACCAGTTCATCTCGCTCCTTGGCAAGGCCGACCACGTCCTCTGCCTGGACTGCCGCGACCTGTCCTACGAAGTGGTCCCCTTCGAGGCCGACGAGGTGCGCCTCGTGGTCGCCGACACGCGGAAGCCCCGGGAGCTCGTGGACTCTCAGTACAACGTCCGCCGTGCCACCTGCGAGCGCGGAGCGGCGGCGCTGGCTACGAAGATCCGCGGCGTCCGGGCACTGCGCGATGTCTCGTCTGCGCAACTGACCGAGTTCGCCGACCTCCTCGCGCCCGCCGACCTGCCCGTTTGCCGACACGTCGTGACGGAGAACGAGCGCGTCCTCGCCAGCATCGATGCGCTCAAGCAGGGCGACCTCCGCGAGTTTGGTCGACTCATGGACGCTGCGCAGGATTCTTTCGCGACCGACTTCGATGGTAGTTGTCCCGAATTGGACGCGATGATCGACGTGGCGCGCAGCCTTCCCGGCGTGTGGAGTGCCATGACCGCTGGCGCCGGTTGGGGCGGCTGCATCGTCAGCATCGTCGAGACCGACGCCGTGGACCACTTCGTCTCCGAGGTCGCCAAACAGTACACGCCGCGCACGGGTCTGACGCCGGAAGTGTACGTCTGCCAGACGGCAGACGGCGCCGGCGAGATCGAGTTGCCCTGAACAGCCCACCTGTAGCCGCCAGCGCGCGCTGCTACGAACGTGGCACGGGTCTCTGACCTGTGAGCTGCCTGGCGGCCCCCGCGCGGGCGTGCGGCTCCGCGTCATTGCTGTCATTGTTGTCTTTGCCGTCCCTGCCATCTCTCGCCAACCCCATGCGCCCTCCCGCACCAGCCCGAACCTCCGCCCTACTCGCCCTGCTGCCGCTTGCCACAGCGCCCGCCCAGCAAAGCGCTCCGTCCATGAACCTCCTCCTCAACGCCCGCTTCACATTCCACGCCTTCCAGAATCACCGCGAGGGGAAGGCGGAGAGCTTCACC
>Ga0210056_1000828_pt1 | contig 26592 bp, 26 predicted proteins | sample CryGeyCG2014_080_2_FD_183965 | JGI IMG/M metagenome (GOLD analysis project Ga0210056, IMG submission 183965) | Groundwater microbial communities from aquifer - Crystal Geyser CG07_land_8/20/14_0.80 (SPAdes) (version 2) | ecosystem: Environmental > Aquatic > Deep subsurface > Groundwater | place... | reverse complement strand
AGCAGGATTGATTTTGTCTTTTTTTGCCATTTTCAAAGGCGTTGGGTTTGTTGATATTTCTTATGTTCCTATTTCTTTCGTCCTGGTAATTATCTTCCTCTCACTTTTGGTGGGAATTGCCACAGGGATTTATCCCGCCAAGCGAGCCACCAAGATTTCTGCTCTTAACGCCCTTCGTTACGAATAACTCCTTTGTTTTGATAAACTATCGTGAGTCAGGTGGTGGGGTAAGTGGCGAGTTGTGGCTGTAAGTCGGGGATGTGGATGTAACCAGAGTAATTTTGTATAATTGTTCTGACATCGTTCACGATGTCCCGCTTTCACCCGCCGAAGCCTAGCGAAGACGGATAACTTCGTCGGACTACGGCGGACACAGTCCACCTAAGTTAGATTTAATAAACCATTATGATACAATTTATCATCAGTTTATGATTTATCATAGTCCGACTCATGGCCAAGTCGATTTAGAAAAACTCAAACATATCGTTTCCAATTTCATGTCTGGTGACAAAAAAGCCAAATACGAGATTATTGTCGGTACTGATTCACAGAAAATCGAAAAAAACAAATATGATTTTGTTTCTGCACTAATTATCCATAGGGTCGGTTGGGGAGGGATTTACTTTTGGAAAAGAGCGGTTCAAGACAAGAAAATTTCCTTGAAGGAGAGAATTTATCAGGAAGCCACTATGTCTCTTGAGACTTCGGAAAACTTCGTCAACTTTTTTAAAACCAACGGCATTTCCAAATACGATATCCAGATTCACGTCGACATCGGCCACAACGGTGAAACTAGAGATTTAATTACAGAGGTCGTCGGCATGATTCGTGGCAGCGGCTATGAAGTAAAAATTAAACCAGACTCTTATGGTGCTTCAAAGGTTGCTGATCGTCACACTTAAGGAAGATATTCTCGGGCGTTATTTTCATTGATGACAAAACTTTGTCCTTGGCCGGAGACGATTTTAAAGGCGACTTTGCGGACAATGCCTTCGATAGTTCGTTCCAAGCTTCTTATGCCGGCGTCAAATCCTAAAGGCCGAGTAATTTTTAGCCAGAGACTATCTTCAATTTTGACATTTTCTGCTGTCAATCCGGTTTCTTTGAGATAGCGGGGAAGGACAAAATTTTTGGCAATAGTGATTTTCTCTTCGTCGGTATAAGAAGGCATAGTAATAGCTTCAAGTCTATCCATGACTGCTGTTGTAATATTATTGGTATTGTTTGCCGTAGCGATAAATAAAACCTGGGAAAGATCAAATGGATAGTCAATGAAATAGTCAACAAAAGCATTGTTCTGTTCCGGGTCAAGGAGTTCGATTAAAACACCCATGATGGCGGCTCTCGATTCAGGCGTAATCCGGTCAAGTTCATCGAGCAAAACGATAGGATTTCTAGTTCCGGCCCGTCTTATAGCTCTCATCATCATTCCCGGTTCGGCTTCGCTTGAGGTTTTTGACTGGCCGCGAAGATCTAAGGCAGAAGATAGTCCGCCAAAAGGAATCCGGACAAACCTCCGACCCAAAGCTTCGGCGACTGATTTAGCCAAAGTAGTTTTACCAGTGCCAACTAACCCCACGAAAAAAAGAATTGGCGCGTGAAAGGCGTCGGTCGACATTTTTTGTTTTTGGATAAGCAAGATTGATAAATATTCAAGAATCCTTTCTTTGATTTTTTGTAGACCATAGTGATTTTTATCAAGAACTTGTTTAGCCTGAGCCATATCTAAAATATCTTCGCTTTTTTTATTCCAAGGCAGATGGGTGATCCAGTCAATATATTTGGTAGTAATATCAAGCTGAGAAAGGTTGCCTCCGTATTTTAGTGCTAAACTGATTCTCTCGATTTGCTCGGCCGCCTTTTCATGTAAGTTAACAGGTAAGTCAGAAGACTGCAAAGCAGTTTTTAATTTTTCTATTTCTGACAAGCTTTTTTTATCGTCCATATCGTTAGCAGAGTCAATTACCTATTGACAAAAGTCAAAATTTTTATTATAAATATATCCGTCCCCTCTGTCATCCTGAGGGCGAAGCCCGAAGGATCTAAAAAAAGATTCCTCGCTTCGCTCGGAATGACAGGGAGGGAGAGATTATTTTATAAATTTATTCTATCTGAATTCTTATGTCAAAAACAACAGGTAATATCAAACCTCTTTTCGACTATGTATTAGTTAAACCTTTGGAAGGGGAAACAAAGACTCCTTCTGGCATTGTTCTTCCAGATAGCGCCAAAGAAAAACCGCAGGTCGGTGAAATTATGGCGGTTGGCCCAGGAAAAAGTTGTTGTGGAGAGAGTTGTTGTTCTGATGACGACAAGTGTGAATGCGAGGAAATGATCGTCAAAGTCGGCCAAAAAGTTCTTTACAAGAAATGGGGAGGAAATGAGGTCAAAGTTGGAAATGAAGAATGGTTATTAATTGAGCAGAAAGATATTATGGCAATTGTTCAATAGAAATATCATTAGGGGTCAGGCATGCCTGACCCGTATAATTATAAATTTTTAATTATTATGGCAAAACAAATTAAATACGGAGCCGAGGCTCGAAAAAAACTTTTAGACGGTGTTAATAAATTGTCAGAGGCCGTTGCTACAACCCTAGGTCCTAAAGGACGAAATGTGGCGCTTGATAAAAAATGGGGAGCACCCAATGTGGTTCATGATGGAGTAACAGTGGCGAAGGAGATAGAACTTGATGATCCATTTGAAAATATGGGAGCCCAACTTATCAAAGAAGCAGCTTCAAAAACCGCTGATGTTGCCGGAGACGGAACAACCACAGCGACAGTCTTAGCTCAGTCTTTAGTTCAAGAAGGTTTAAAGATGATTACTGCTGGAGCCAATCCGATGGTGATGCAACGCGGTCTTAAAAAAGCCGGCGACTTTGTCGTTGAAGAGTTGAGAAAATCAAGAAAACAAATTACTTTAGCTGATGCCGCCAGTGTCGCGACCATCTCTGCCGGCGATCCGGATTTAGGAAAACTGATTGCCGACGCTCTAAAAGCAGTTGGCGGTAAAGACGGCGTTGTCACAGTTGAAGAAGGCAAAGGATTAGAGACAACAGTCGACCATAAAGAAGGAATGCAGTTTGACCGCGGTTTTGCTTCGGCTTATTTTGCGACCGATACTGATAAGATGGTTGCCGAAGTGAAAGATGCCTATATTTTGATTACTGATAAAAAAGTCACTGCAGTTTCAGACCTTTTGCCTTTTTTGGAAAAGTTCGTTAAAGTTTCCAAGAATCTAGTGATTATTGCCGATGAAGTCGAAGGAGAGGCTTTGGCGACTTTGGTTGTCAATAAGCTCCGAGGAACCTTTAACGCTCTCGTTGTCAAGGCGCCAGGATTTGGCGATAGGCGAAAAGAGATGCTTGAGGACATTGCCATTCTAACAGGTGGAACAGTCATTTCCGAAGACCTGGGCAAAAAGTTAGATAGTGTTGAAGTGGAAGACTGCGGACGGGCTGATAAAGTCAAGAGTGACAAAGAAAACACTTCGATTATTGGCGGCAAAGGAAAAAAAGGCAGTATCGAAGCGAGAATCGTCCAGATAAAAAGAGAACTGTCAGAAAACACAAGCGAGTTTGACAAAGAAAAACTTCAAGAAAGATTAGCTAAGCTTTCCGGTGGAGTAGCTATCATTAATGTTGGCGCGGCAACCGAAATCGAGATGAAGGATAAAAAAGAAAGAGCCACCGATGCTGTCGCCGCCACTAAAGCTGCCCTTGAAGAAGGAATTGTTCCGGGAGGAGCAGTTACCTTACTTAATATTAGCCAGAAAATGAACAGCGAAAAGCTCGGTAAGGTTTCCGCTGACGAGAAGATCGCTTATGATATTGTTAAAAAATCTCTTGAAGCGCCTTTTACCAAATTGGTTGAGAATGCCGGAGTTGATCCAGGACAACTTTTAGCCAAAGCCAGAGAGGTCAGTAGTGAAGGAATGGGTTTTGATGTTTTAGTTCTTGGGACTGTCGAAGAGGCTAAACCGATCGATATGGTTAAAGCCGGAATTATTGACCCATTAAAGGTGGTGAGAACAGCAGTTCAAAACGCCATTTCTATTGCTGCCATGATCTTAACAACAGAAGCACTGATTACCGATAAACCAGAACCAAAAGCTCCAGCTATGCCATCTGGTGGAGGTATGCCTGATATGGGTGGAATGGGATATTAAAATTTGATACCATATTGTAAGAAGGGTAGTGAGAGATTATGGCCGATAAAAAAATAGGCAAAGTTTCCCATTATTTTGACAAAATCGGAGTAGCGATAATAGAAGTTAAGTCTGCCTTTGCTGTCGGTGATACGTTGAAGTTTGTCAGACACGGCACAGGAGAAGAATTATTTCAACAGGTTGTTTCTTCTATCCAAGAAGAACACAAGCAGTTAGAAAAAGCCAAGAAAGGGCAAGGCGTTGGTGTCAAGGTTGACAAGAAAGTCCACGAAGGTGTCGAGGTCTATAAAGTTTAATCAGAAAAGATTTTTTTATAAGCTCCAAGCAGTTTGTATTGGGTTTTCTTCAAATTGTAGATTAAATGTTTTATTTGGTTAAACTTCTTTCCGTAGCCGAAATTTTTTATCGGCCGAAAAAGATCCATCTGCCCTGCATTATGAACAATAGCTATTTTCTCTCCGCTTGGTTCATAAAAAACTCCGCTTTTAATAATAAAACCCTTGGGCATTGTACTCATCATATAGTTATATTTATTGTCTAGAAATTTATATTTTGATTGATAGATATAGTAATTAACGACTATTTGGTCGGGTCCCCAAGCATCTTTATCTTTGATTAACTTGTTCATTAGTTCGCAAAGAGAGATAAATTTTTTATAGGGAGCAAAGATGACTCCGGCATTGATAACCGGTTTATTTTTGACAACTTTCCAGATTTTTTCTTTGACTCCGTCGGCAAAATTATTGAAGATAAACCATTCAAAGAATAAAACCTCCATTCCGAGGGGGACGACACGGAAAGTATTTTTATTTTTTTTAAAAACAGGAGTAATATCTTCCTGGAAAATAATATCCCCGCCATCAACAAAAAGGACTTGATCATATTTTTTTGTTTTCAGATAACGGCAAGCGTCAAAAAATCTTTTGTTGACGATGTGATATTTTTTGGTACCTTTAAATAAAATTACTTTTTCTTTTTTCAGTTTATTTTTTTGAGAATAGGTTAATCCATAATCGATGATGACGACATCAATATTAGAAAGAGGAATATTGTCTTTTAGAGATTTAAACCAATGGTCTATGACAAAATCTCCGTGTTTGCTATTAGCACAGGTAATAATGACATTCTTTTTCACGAAATAATTTTACCAAATTTTGTTATAATTTGATCGTTACCAGAGGTACCCAAGCGGCCAACGGGGGCAGACTGTAAATCTGCTGGCTTATGCCTTCGGAGGTTCGAATCCTCCCCTCTGGACTCAATAGACTTAGAGCATAAGGTCAATCTAAAATACAAAAATACCTTCAGGTATTTGTACCTTTTAATTCAGCTTAATACTTTTTAAAAGTAATATAACAAACAATGTCAATCCTTACGGGGTTAGATGAGGAGATGATTTTAAGGCTATCTGGGTTCGAAGTTCATCCGTCCAGCAAGATTGGACGCAAAGCGACCGTAAGCTCTCAAATAGGTCGATAACACTTGTGAAACCTCTACTTTGTTTTTAGGAGTTTCAAACCGTACCTTTGTTATTCAAAAGATTTGGTTTTTGTTATAATTTCCTTTCTAACCATAAACCGAGGCTCAACAAATTATATTGGTCTTTTTTGATACAATGTTAATGTCCTCATACTCTTTTTTGGAATAGCGTAAGTTTAAAGGAGTTTTAATAATGTTAAAAATCAAAAACGAGGGAATAATTTTAGAGAAAACAAATCTGGAATTTGAAAATAAGGCTGTTTTCAACCCGGCCTGCATCCAGGCGGATGGTATTACCCATATGTTTTATCGGGCAACTAACCATAATGATATTTCTTCTATTGGTTACTGCCAGCTGAAAGATAATAAAGTTGTAAAAAGACTTAAAAAACCGGTTCTTTTTCCCGAATATGATTATGAAAAAAATGGTGTAGAAGATCCAAGAATTACTCTTTTAGAAGGAACATACTACCTTTTTTACACTGTCTATGACGGTAAAAATGCTCTTATTTCCTATGCTACAAGTAAAGATCTCGTTCATTTCGCCAAACAAGGTCTTATCTCGCCGAAAATCTCTTACGATGAAGCGGAAGACATTTTTCGCGAGTCAAAAGTCAGAGAAAGATATACTATGTTCGAGATGCTTTTTAAAGAAAGAAAGGGTAGAGACATCCTGTTGTTTGAAAAGGATGCCTCTCTCTTTCCTAAAAAAATAAATAATAAATTTGCTCTTCTTCACAGAATATTACCCGGGATACAAGTTATTTATTTTGACAACTTCTCAGAACTTACTGACAATCGTTGGCGCGATTATTTTAAGAATCTTGGTAATTTTATTGTGCTGGACCCTTTCTTTTGGTTTGAAAGCCGCAATATCGGTGGCGGTTGTCCGCCTATCGAAACAAAAGATGGATGGCTCATTATTTATCATGCAGTGGAGGATGCCCCTTTGGGAAAAATCTATCATGTTTCCGCTGCTCTTCTTGATCTCAAAAACCCCCTGAAAGTTTTGGGGCGATTAACTGAACCCCTGTTTTCCCCAAAGGCTCCCTGGGAAAAAAGTGGCGTTACGAATAATGTTGTCTTTCCTACCGGAGCAGTCGTAAGAGATAAAAGACTTTATATTTATTATGGGGCTGCCGACAAATTAATCGCCGCGAAATCTGTTGACCTCATAGAGCTGTTGACTGAACTCAAGAAAAGATAGGACAACAATTGTACAAGATGGAAGATTAGTGGTATACTATAGAGCTGATTTCTAAACAAGATGAAACGCAAATAAAGGAAGGCTCTCAAGTATGATAAAAAACTTAGAAAAACTTTTAACTTCAAAGTCTAAAGAAATTAGGGTTATTTACCTTTCTTCATACATACCCCGTAAGTGTGGTATTGCCACTTATACAAAAAATTTAACCAACGCGATCAACTTACTCAATCCTCATGATTTGGCAGAAATTATGGCCGTCACAAGGCCAAAAGAACGTATAAATTACCCGTGGGAAGTAAAATACAAAATTAAACAAGAGGAGTTGCATACTTATCTTGAAGCAGCTAATTACATTAACCAATCGGGTGCCGATATTATCTCACTTCAACACGAATATGGCCTGTACGGCAGTCAATGTGGTGAATACATTATTCCTTTTGTAGAATCGCTAAAAAAACCGCTAGTAACTACCCTCCACTCAGTTCCAGATATTCGAACAGTCGGGAAGGAGCAATTCTAAAAAGGTTAATTAAAAAATCGGATGCTGTAGTTGTTATGATGGAAAAAATTAAGGAGAAATTGGTCAATAAATATAGCGTCACTAGAAAAAAAATTATAGTCATCCTGCATGGAACACCCGATCTTCCATTTGTTCCAACAGATGCATATAAGGAGAAAAAACAACTTAGCGGAAGGATAATCCTTGGTAATATTAATCTATTAACTCCACCTAGAGGAATTGAATATGCTTTAGGTGCCGTGGCCACTATCGCTAAAAAATATCCAAATGTTTTATATCTAGTAATCGGACAAACACACCCGGTATTTTTACAAACTAACGGCGAAGAATACCGTAATTTTCTTAAAAAGGAAGTTAGAAGATTAAAAATAGAAAAAAATGTCAGATTTATTAATAAATATGTTTCACTTGACGAATTAATCGATTGGTTAAAAACCATTGATTTTTATGTCACTCCTTATCTTGATCCCCAACAATCTGCCTCCGGAGCGCTTGCTTATGCCGTAGGCGCAGGAAAATGTTGTATTTCTACCCCATATTTATATGCGAAGGAGATTCTAAGCAATAACAGAGGTATTCTTGTTCCTTTTCAGAACGCTGATTCGATTGCTTCTGCGGTAATAGAATTATGGGGAAATCAGGATAAAAAAGAAAAAATTAGTCAAAAAGCTTACGGTTACGGAAGGTTAATGACCTGGCCAAATATAGGACTTAAATACCTCGATCTTTTTAAAACAATTACTTTTTTAAAAGAATAAATTTAATGAAAATTGCTATTCTTTCACCAATTCATTGGAGAACCCCTCCGACTAAATACGGCCCATGGGAATTAATTGCCAGTTATATTGCGGAAGGAATGGTAAAAAAAGAACATGAAGTAACTCTTTATGCAACAGGAGATTCAGAAACTACTGCCCGGTTAAAATGGGTCTGTCCTAAACCGATAATGGAAAATTCCGGTTTAGAACCAAAAGTTTATCAATACCTTCATACGGCTTCGGTTTTTGAAGACGCAGACCAATACGATATTATCCATAATCACTACGATGCTTACCCGCTTGTTTTCTCAAAACTGGTTAAAACTCCCGTTGTTACCACCATCGAGGGTTTTTCCTCTCCGCAAGTTGTCCAAATTTACAAAAGATATTCAAATACCCATTATGTTTCAATAAGCTATGCTGATCGAAAACACGCACCCAATTTAAATTATATAGCCAATATTTATCACGGTATTCCGGTAAACGAGTACCTGTATAACGGTAAACCAGATAATTATTTTTGTTTTATCGGTAGAATATCCCCAGATAAAGGTGTCCACAATGCAATCAAGTTGGCAAAAAAACTAAACGTTAACCTAAAAATTGCCGGTCTTATCGCTTCAGAAAATAAAGAATACTTTGAAAAAGAAATCAAACCCCATCTAAATTCTAAAATCCAATATTTAGGATTAGTCGACGAGGAAGAAAAGAAAGCTCTGTTAAAAAACGCTTATGGCTTTCTTCATTTAAACACCTCCCCCGAAGGATTTGGCTTAACTTTAATTGAGGCGATGGCTACTGGAACACCCGTTATCGGAATGGAATTGGGGTCTATTCCTGAAGTAATTGACGATCGAAAAACGGGCTTTGTGGTTAAAAATCTCAAAGAAGCAGAAAGTGCCATGAAAAATATTGACTTAATTTCCAGGGAAAATTGTAGGGAAAGAGTAGATAAAAACTTTACAGTGGAACGAATGGTGGATAATTATGAAAAAGTATATCAAAAAATTTTGAAGGCAAAGGAAAAACATGAATAAACCAAAGCTTGATCACCTTTATCGGATGACAGACATTGTCGGGATAGCAGAGCATTGTTTGATAGCTACACCAGATTTGCGGGAGGGGTACTGCGTGGATGATAATGCTCGAGCTTTACAGGTGGCACTTAGATTGAAAGAGGAAAAATTGGTTGATATTTACTTGAAATTTTTAGTCTCGGCTGCAGGGGAATATGGTTTTAAGAACGATATGAATCAGAATTTGGTTTGGGAAAATGAGTCCATTGGAGAAAATTTTGGGAGTGCAATGGGAATATTGGCCGAGGTGGGGGTAAAAGGTATGAGAGAAGATCAAAGGCTGACGGCTCTTTTTTTGTTTGATCAATATACTCACTTTATTGATAAGGCTGAGTCTTATCGAACCAAAGCTTGGCTGGTATATGGTTTATATATGAGATTAAAGGTTGATAAAAATTTAAACGAAAAAGTAAAAAAATATTATCAGGTTAAATTGGCTCAAGGAAAAGCTAGGGAGAACACAGAATATGATTCCAGAAGGCTGATTAAAAAAATGGCCGATGATATGGTAAAAGCTTATAAAAAGCATAACAATAACAACTGGAGTTGGTTTGAAAATGTGATAACCTATGACAATGGACGACTACCGTGGGGATTGTTGTGGGCTTATAAAGTTTTAGGTGATGAGATATATCTAAGGGTAGCGGTAGAGTCACTGGATTTTTTAATGAAAAATGTTTTTGATCAAGAACGAGATTGTTTTTCTTTTGCTGGATATAGAGGTTGGATTACACAAGAGGGCGTAAGGGTATTGTATGGACAGCAGCCAATTGAGGCCGGATCGACGGTAGAAGTGTGCTGTCTGGCCCACAAGATAACAAAAGAAAAAAAATATTTAGATTGGGCGAAAAAAGCTCTCGATTGGTATTATGGGAGAAATATTTTGGGGGCTAAAATGGTTGATCAGAATACGGGTGGAGTATATGACGGATTAGAGGAAAAAGGAGTCAACCTAAACCAAGGAGCTGAATCATTATTATCTTACCTTTTAGCCCGTCTCTCTTTCGAGGACTAAAACCAACATTTGTGTGTCGAACGAAACCCTCTTTTTTATACTGTCTCATTTGTCTTCATTAGCCTTGAAGTGATACACTACTCCTGAGCGGTTATGGGTTCAAAAGGGTCCAGACCGACACGCCCAGTCAACCACTTTGTGCGTAGAAAGTTCTGACGTCCTCCACGACTCTGGACTTTTCTTTTACAGTGAGTCCATCGAACTCCTCAACAAAAATAATTATCGAATAAACTTAAAATAGTATAATTTCATATCCAATGTCAATAATAAAAAAGGTAGTTATAGTCGATGTAATTAACCCTTATCAAAAAATAGAAGAGGCCACGAAAAATCTTAAGGAGTTAAAATCTCTGGTTTCGACATATCATGGCATTGATATTGTCGACATTATCCAACATCGGACACGTCCTGATAAAGCGACATTTATTGGTTCGGGTAAAGTTGCTGAATTGGTAGGTATAGTCAAAAAACAAAAGATTGATATTGTCGTCGTTAACGCCATCGTCAATCAAAGTGTTTTGTTTAATCTTACTCAATATTTATGGAATGATAATCCTAAGATCCAGGTCTGGGACCGGATTGATCTTATATTAAATATTTTTGATAAACACGCCCAAACTGCAGAAGCCAAACTACAGATTGAATTGGCTCGGATGTATCATATGGGTTCTCGAATTTATGGTCTTGGTCTGACATATTTTTCTCGCCAATCAGGTGGAATTGGAACAAAAGGTCAAGGTGAGACTAATATTGAACTTATGAAACGTCATTGGCGAAATCAAATAAAAATTAAAAAAGATGAATTAAAAAAATTATCAATTCAACATCAACTGCAAATTGAGAGAAGAAAATCTAATAATATTCAAAGTATTTCGATCGTCGGCTATACTAACGCCGGCAAAACATCTTTATTTAATTACTTAACAAAACGAAAAAAAATAGTTGAGAATGCCTTATTTGTGACTTTAGACAGTGTCACTGGAAAACTTTATCTTCCGATATTGAAAAAAGAGGTGACAATCACCGACACCATCGGCTTTATTAAAGATCTACCGGCTTCACTTATTGAATCATTTAAATCGACACTTCTTGAGTCGATAAATGCCGATCTTATTTTACACGTGATTGATATCAAAGACCCTGAAATGGATCAAAAAATAAGTGTCGTTAGTAAAATTTTAAGAGAACTTAAGGTACATTCTAAAAAAATAATTTATGTATTTAACAAAATTGATGCCTTCTCAGGCAATGGAGAAGCATTATTAAAAAAAATTAACGATATTTACGCTCCCTATTTACCTCAATATATCTCAGTGACGACCGACTATGGGATTAAAAAATTATTAACTCAGATAGAAAAACAATTAACCGCATGATACCTTTATTGGAGGATTTTTATTTAAGATTAGGAATTATATAAGTGGATGGATTTATATCGTCGACATCAATTATCCAATCCTTTGGCAGGATCAAGTATTAATTTTTTTATCAGTGTTGTCATTATTATCATCACAAGCTTTCTTGGTTTTATTTACTAAATTTTTGCGTAGAAAGTTCTAACCCTTTGATAAACTCAGGGTAAACGTCACTGGACCTGTTTTTTAAGGTGTAGGAGTTGGGGTTGAGGTTGGAGTAAGAGTCGGAGTTGGAGTAGTTGTAGTTTCGGTTGTTGTGGGTGTAGGACTTTGAACAAGTGTCGGAGTTGCTGCTTCAAATTTTTTCCCGTCTGTGGTTATAACGACATCAAACTCACTATCCTTATCAAGATTCGTGGAATCGATTTTAATCTCATCAAAGGTCGTTTTTAAAGCATCTTTAATATCACTAACAACATCATTAAAACCATCTTTTGCAGTTATAGTGGTAATTGTATTATTGAAGTCTTCCGCGTTAGCGGTTTTGATACTGTCGGAATTATATCCGGCTTTTTTAAGAACCTCAACCGCTATCCCTGCCTGACCGGGAGTGCCAGTGCCATTTAATACCTGAATCTTCACAGACTTCTTATCAATCTCAGGTTTTTCTGTTGGAGATGGTTCATTATTTTCGGCAACTGTGACCTTCGTCTGGTTAGTCTTCTTAGATTGGCGAAGCATAAATATGCCTCCGGTAAGCGCTAAAATAATTATAACCATAATAATCAAAACAGGAGCATTTTTCTTTTTATTTTCTCCTTGCTGGCTTGAATAGAATGAAGTTGTATCTATCATAAGTTAAATATCTACCTATTACATATATACCAAAAATTTTTAAATTTGCAAGTGGAATAAAACTGTTTTATTAAGAAAGATAATCTGTATTCTTGTTACAATAGACTTCTATGAAACGGGATAAAACAATCGATACTTTGCGAGGCTTGGCGATGTTGGCGATGATAGTTATTCACGCTTCCTCTTATTATTTGAAAGACAAAATAGCATTTCTTATCTGGGATAATCTTCAATGGGTAGTGCCGGTATTTCTTTTTTGTTCACTTTATCTATTCTATGAAAGAACAAAGCAGTTTGTTGGATTTGATTGGTTAGCTTATTTTAAGAAAAGATTAACAAGGCTTCTTATTCCTTATTATTATTTTCTTCTTGTCTATTTTCCTTTATTATTCTTTTTTGAAAGAAAAAAATTTAATTTCAATTATTTTCTTGCCAATGTTTTTCTTTATAAAGGAGTTGATTTAAATTGGTTAGTTTTGCTTTTTATTTATCTTATGATACTTATGCCGATAGTATTACTTATTAAAAAAAATAAAATTCTATTTTACGGACTTTTCATTTTATCTTTTCTTTCTTCAATCTACTTTATCTTTAAACCTCTAAACTATCGGGCAGTTATGTGGTTACCGTGGACGTTTTACATCTATTTCACGACATTTTTTCTTAAAAACAAAACCAAGACAAAGATACTACTACTGACGGGATTACTGTCATTAATTATTTTTGCCGTTTTAAGGATAGTAGAAAATAATGTCGGTCATAATTTAACTCAATATGGAAATAAATACCCGCCGACTCTTTATCATTTGAGCTTTGGCATTTTCTGGATTATTGTTCTTTATTGGTTGTCTCAAAAAAACATCTTCAGTTTTATGAAGCTCGATAAATTTCTTCACTTTTTGAGCGTCAACTCTTACACGCTTTTTTTTATCCACCTCGGAGTTATATTGATGATAGGCTGGCTCCACTTTTTGCCTTCTGTCTGGCCGCTGTTTTTCTTAGAAATAATGGGCGTATCCTTGATAATTCAGGTAGGTTTAAACAAGTTATTTAAGTAGAGTTTTCTTTTCTTTTCTGGGAATTTTTCAATCGCATAGCGCAAAGCGGTTCTTCCCATTTTCCGATAATTTTTTTGCAAAAATTCTTCTTCTGTTTTAATATTTCTTTTGCCCGTTTCTCTTAACATCCAACCAACAGCCTTTTGAATAAGGTCGTGTTGATCATTAATTAAAATTTTAGCTACTTTTATTATGTCATCAAACTGTCCGTGTCTGATAAAAGCATAAGTTGAAAGAATGGCAATTCTTTTTTCCCAAAGATTTTTAGATTTAGTCAACTTATAGATAATTTCTCTATCTTTATTAAAGAGATATTCGCCAACGATATTTGGGGCGGTTAGATCAACCATGTCCCAATTATTTATACTCTTGGTATTTTTAAGGTAAAATTCAAAATACTGTTTTCTCTCTTCTTCATTAGCTTTTTTATATTTATAGGTTAACATTATCAAAGCCGTCAAACGAAATTCATGGATTTTACTAGTAAGTAGCATCTTAATTTCGTTAAGAGAAATATTTTGATAATAATCTTTGGCAATTTTTCTTTGCTCGGGTACGGTTATTCCTAAAAATTTATCTCCTTCTCCGTACTCACCTTTGCCGGTTTTAAAAAAGCGCGCTAAGATTTTCGCTTTTACCGGATGAGCCTTTTTATATAATTCTTGTATTATTTTTTTTATCATTATTTTATAACAACAGTAATTTCTCCTTTATAATGTCTATTCATCAATTCGATAGCCTTACCTCGAACTATTTCTTCAAACTTTTTTGTCATTTCTCGGCAGATAACAATGTCAGGATCCCATTTTAATGTTTCCTGCCTGCCGGCAGGCGAGGCAAAACATTGTAATGTTTCATTTATTCTTTTAGGAGATTCATAAAAGACAAAAACGCAGTCAGGTAGAAGTTTTTTTACCGACTTCATTATATTAATATAATGTAGTTTTTGAGTTTGTTTTTTAGGTAAGAAACCAAAATACAGGAATTCCTTTGGGTTAAATCCGGAAAGAGTCAGAGAACTGATTATCGCCGAAGGACCAGGGACAATAGTAAAAGGAATTTTTTCTTTGATGCAAGTTTTTACCAGTAAATAACCAGGGTCGGAGATCAAAGGTGTTCCTGACTCGGAAATAAGAGAGATATTTTTACCTTGTTTCAACCATTCTATGACTTCTGGTAGTTTTTCAAACTCTTTTTCTTTATAATAAGAAACTATATTTAGAGGTTTGATGTTAGATGATAGATGATAGAAGCGGGATTTAATCGCGTTGAGAAGGATTCTGGCCGAACGGGTATCTTCGGCAAGAATAAAGTCGGATGATATTAAAGTTTTTGCCTGCCGAATTGACAGATCGTCTAAGTTTCCTATAGGAGTTGAGACAATATAAAGCATATGATTGAGCAAATAATAACCTTTTTTACAGGTCTAATTATATCAGTTATCTCGAAAACGGGTTATTTTGGCATCTTTGGTCTGATGGCGGCAGAATCGGCTTTAATTCCTATTCCTTCTGAAGTGACCATGCCTTTTGCCGGATATCTGGCTTCGGTTGCCCGGTTTAATATTTATCTGGTAATTTTAGTCGGCGCTTTGGCAAATTTATTTGGTTCGATTTTGGCTTATTGGCTGGGGTATTGGGGAGAAGATCATGTCATCAGGCAGTTAATAAAAAAATACGGCAAATATTTATTAATGACAGAGCACGAATATGAACGCTCGGAAAGATGGTTTAGAAAGTACGGTGAAAAGATTACTTTTTTTTCCAGAATTTTACCAATTGTTCGTACTTTTATTTCTCTTCCGGCTGGAGTAGCAAAGATGAATTTTTGGAAATTTTCCTTTTTTACTTTTTTCGGTTCTCTGATTTGGTCAGGTTTATTAGCTTATATTGGTTTTGTTCTTGGCAAGAATTGGTACACGTTAAGCGGCTACTATCGAAAATTTGAATATTTGATTGTGTTTGCTGTTTTAGCGTTAGGAATATACTACATAGTCCATAAGCTTCAAAAACTCCGTAAAAAATGATAAAATAATTGGTTAGCCTTTTTTTGATTCGGTAGCGTGATTTTTATCACACGAGAGTCTCACCCCGACGTACGTCGGGGTCCCCTCGAAAGTGAAAAAATTACTACTGCCTCATCAATAATATAATAATGTTTCACTTAACTTCTCAATTTAAACCCACCGGTGATCAGCCGCAGGCGATTGAAAAATTAATTGCCGGCGTTAGAGCTAAACTAAAAAATCAAGTTCTTCTCGGCGTCACTGGCAGCGGCAAGACTTTTACGATGGCTAATGTAATTCAACAGTTACAGATGCCAACCTTAATCATCTCTCATAACAAAACTTTAGCCGGACAGCTTTATCAGGAATTCAGGGATTTTTTTCCTAATAACGCCGTTTCCTATTTTGTTTCTTACTATGATTTTTACCAGCCTGAAGCCTATATTCCGACTACCGATACCTATATCGAAAAAGAAGCGGAAATAAACGAACTGATTGATAAGCTTCGACTGGCGACGACAACCAATATTTTGACAAGAAACGATGTTATTGTTGTTGCTTCGGTTTCCTGTATCTACAACATCGGTTCACCGGCTGAGTACGGAAAGTTTATTCTCGAAGTTGAAGCTGGCCAGGAAATCGATCAGAAAAAAATCAGTCGGCGTCTGGTCGAACTCCAATACGAAAGAAGCGAATTCGAATTTAAGCGGGGCACGTTTCGCATAAGAGGAAACAGAGTTGATATTTATCCGGCCTATGAAGACTTTGGTTACAGAATCGTGTTAGAAGGTTTAAAAGTGAAGAAAATAGAGAAATTCGAACCATTGAGTGGTCGTGTCATTCTGAGCACATTCGGCAAGCTCAGTGTAAACTCCGCGAAGAATCTAGCGAAGCGTAACGTTTCACTAGATCCTTCGGTCGCTTCGCTCCCTCAGGATGACGGGGGGCTGAGGAAATTAATCATCTATCCGGCCAAGCACTACATGATGGATCCGAATGTTTTTAAAAGCGCTGAAGTACAAATAAGAGAGGATTTAAAAAAAGAATCAGAACAGTTAAAGAAACAAAAGAAATTTATAGAAGCCGAAAGGCTAATCCGGAGAGTTAACTATGATTTGGAAATGATTAAAGAAGTCGGCTATGTCAACGGAATAGAAAATTATTCCCGCTATTTTGACGGCAGAAAAATCGGCGATCCGCCCTATGCTTTGATTGATTATTTCAAAGAAACTTATGGGGACGACTGGCTTTTATTTATCGACGAATCTCACATGACTGTTCCCCAGCTTAGAGGGATGTTTAATGGTGATCATTCACGGAAAAAAACTCTGATTGAATTCGGATTCAGATTAAAAGCGTCTTTTGACAACCGGCCTTTAAAGTTCGAAGAGTTTTATACAATGCCGTCAAAAATAATTTATGTTTCAGCGACACCCGACGAATGGGAGTTAAAAAGGTCTAAGGTGGTCGAACAGTTGGTTAGACCAACAGGAATTATAGATCCGGAAGTAATTATTAGACCGGCTAAAAACGAAGTAACGGACTTGATAATTGAAATTGGAAAGCGGATATTAAAAAAGCCCGCCTCCGCTAAAGCTTCGGCAGGCAAGGAAAAAATGTTGGTGACGACTCTGACGAAAAAAATGGCAGAAGACTTAAGTCAATATTTAAAGGAGAAAAATATCAAAGCCTCCTATTTACATTCTGACATTCAAACCTTGGAAAGGTCGGACATTTTAGATAATTTAAGGAAAGGTGATTTTGATGTTTTGATCGGAGTCAATTTGCTTCGAGAAGGCCTGGATCTTCCGGAAGTTTCTCTCGTTGCCATTTTTGACGCTGATAAAGAAGGATTTTTACGGTCGAGAACTTCCCTTATCCAGACGATGGGAAGGGCAGCCAGAAATGTCACCAGCCAAGTGATTGTATATGCCGATACGATTACAAAATCGATTAAACAGGCGGTTTCCGAGATTGAGAGGAGAAGACGATACCAATTGGAATATAACAAAAAACATAAAATTACTCCAAAGACAATTTACAAGCCGATCAGAGAAAAAATCATTAATAAAGAACAAGCGTTTTTGTTATCAGACAGAACTTTTGATTATGATTATCTGGAAAAAATCAAATCCGAAAGTTTGACCCCATATGATAAGAAAAAAGTTGTCAAAAAATTAGAGCTAGAAATGAGAAAACAAGCAGAGGAATTAAATTTTGAAATGGCGATTAAGATTAGAGATAAGGTAAAAGATATTAAAAATTGACCTATGGATTACATACGCATTAAAGGAGCTAGACAACATAATCTAAAAAATATTTCAGTCGATATTCCCAAGAATAAATTAGTTGTTATCACCGGTATTTCCGGGAGCGGCAAATCATCTCTGGCTTTTGACACTATCTATGCCGAAGGTCAACGGCGCTATGTTGAATCTCTTTCTGCTTATGCCCGGCAGTTTTTGGGAATCATGGATAAGCCAGACGTTGACCTTATCGAAGGTCTGTCTCCTTCAATATCAATAGATCAAAAAGGCGCTTACCGAAATCCCAGATCAACCGTTGGAACCATTACAGAAATATATGATTACTTCAGACTGCTTTTTGCCCGGGTCGGCCATCCTCATTGTCCCAAATGCGGCCGGGAAATCAGCAAGATGTCTCTTGATGAAATTATCGACAAAGTTATTCAAAAGATTCAGAAACACGTTCAGAATGATAAGATTAAACCTCATCAATTCGTGATTCTTTCACCGGTAGTGCGGGCAAAAAAAGGAGAGTTTAAAGACCTGTTTGAAAATTTAAAAAGCAAGGGATATACAAAAGTTAGAGTTGACAACAAACAAAAAGATTTGAATGAGGAGATCGATTTAGTTAAAACTAACAAACATAACATAGAGGTAATTATTGATCAGGTTAATGCCAGTTATAAAGAGTTGAAAAGCGAAGTTTTTGTTTCTAATTTCAGGTCGCGTCTAAGAACTGCCATTGAACAATCGTTAAACTTATCCGATGGTTTGGTCATAGTTGGTTTTAATAAAGAAGAACACCTTTTTTCAGAAAAATTTTCCTGCCCAAAATGCAATATTTCTTTATCTGAGCTTGAACCAAGAATGTTTTCTTTTAATTCGCCTCTTGGTGCCTGCGAAAACTGCCGTGGTATCGGCACTGTTTTTGCCGTCGACCCAAAACTGATCATTAATGAAAATTTAAGTATTCTTGAAGGCGGTTTGATCCCTTTTAGCAATTTATTTTTTCACGAAACCTGGTATGTCAGATTAATAAAACGAGTCTGCGAAGAAGAAGGTATCGACTTAAATAAACAAATAAATAAATTATTAAATAAAGAAATAAAAATTCTTCTTTATGGTACGGACAAAGTCTATCGGGTTCCAGGAACCAATCGTTACGGCCACTCGACCGTCATCTATGAGAAATACACCGGTGTTGTTAAAGAGTTGGAAAGAAGATATTTTGAAACTCAAAGCGACTGGAGTCAAAACGAAATCCAGAAATATATGAGAGAAGAAGTCTGCAAGTTTTGTCGTGGAGCCCGATTAAAACCGGAAATTTTATCGGTCACAATCGGAGAAGAAAACATCTCTCAAATGTCTGATAGATCAATAGATAATCTTTGTCAATATTTTTCCAAAGAACTGATGAATTTACTAAGTCCTTATGAAAAAGAAATCGCCAGGTCTATCAGTAAAGAAATCTTCACCCGACTTAATTTTTTAACTAGCGTCGGTTTATCTTATCTAACCATAAGTCGCCGAGCCGAAAGTTTATCCAGTGGTGAACTACAGAGAATCCGTTTAGCCTCCCAAATCGGCAGCGGTCTCACTGGGGTTTTATATGTCTTAGATGAACCGTCTATCGGTCTTCATCCGAGAGATGTCTCCGCACTTATAAAAACTCTAAAAAATCTTCGCGATTTGGGTAATACCTTGATAATTATTGAACACGATCAGGAAACAATAGAGTCTGGTGACTATATTATTGAGCTTGGGCCTAAAGCCGGCAAAAATGGAGGGAAAGTGGTTTTTACCGGCAGCTTAGCGGAGATAAAAAAAGACAAAAACCTGACAGGCTTATACCTGTCTGGCAGGAAAAAAATAGGCATTAATCAAAAGAAACTGACGAAAGTCCAAGGAGAAATTATTCTCAAAGGAGCAAAACAATACAACCTAAAAAACATTAATATTAGACTGCCTTTAGGCAATTTGATTGGTATCACCGGTGTTTCCGGGAGTGGCAAATCTTCACTTATATCCGATACTCTCTATCCTGCCTTAAAATACTATCTTGACGGTTATTATCAAGAAAGCATCGGTCAGTTTGAGCGCTTAGAAGGTTATCAATATTTGGATCGAGTCTATCTGGTCGATCAATCGCCAATCGGCCGCACCCCGCGATCGAATCCAGCCACCTATGTTGGTTTTTTTGACGAAATAAGAGAGATTTTTGCTACCACTATTGATGCTAGAGAACGCGGTTTCCAAAAAGGCAGATTTTCTTTTAACGTCAAAGGCGGTCGCTGCGAAAAATGTCAGGGAGCCGGCGTCTTAAAGATTGAGATGCAGTTTTTGGCAGACGTTTACATCACTTGTGACGTCTGTAGTAGTAAAAGATATAATCAGGAGACTTTGGAGGTTAAATATAAAGGAAAAAATATTTATGAAATATTAAAAATGACGGTTGACGAAGCCGCTGACTTTTTCAGCAGTCATTTTAAGGTTTTTTCCAAACTCAATTTCTTGCAAAAAACCGGCCTTGGATATTTGGAATTGGGTCAACCCGCCCCAACTTTGTCAGGAGGGGAAGCTCAAAGATTAAAATTGGGAACCGAACTTTCCCGTCGCGAGACCGGCCGAACCCTTTACATTTTAGACGAACCGACGACCGGTCTTCATTTCTACGACATCGAGAAGCTTCTCAATACTCTTTATGAATTGGTTGATCGAGGCAATACGGTGATTGTTATTGAGCATAATTTAAACGTCATTAAAAACTGTCAGTACATTATTGATTTAGGTCCAGAAGGAGGGGAAAAGGGAGGAAGTGTTATTTATCAAGGTGAAATTAATGGTATTGTTAAGGTAAAATCTTCTTATACAGGTCAGTATTTAAGAAAAGTTATAAGTTAAAAGTCTGCCTGCCGGCAGGCAGGTTAAAAGTGAAAAGGTTTATTATTAGATCCCTCGTCGTCGCTTTGCTCCTCCTCAGGATGACAGCGGGTCGCGTTTTTGCTGCTGATTTTAAAACTGATTACCAAGTTGAATATGATCTTTCGGAATTTAAAGAAAAATTGACCTCCAAAGTCAAATTTAATATTAAAATTACCAATCTCAAGGGCGATGTCTATGTCAATAAGTTTGCTATTAGTTTTCCCAAATCATTCACGACAAGCAATCTCCAGTCTTCAGATGACCATGGGTTAATTGCTCCTAAAATAATAACCGATGAAAGTAATACCAAGGTTGAGATGGAGTTTTCAAATCCCAATGTCGGTCGAGACACAGTCAATAATTTTTACCTTAACTTCGACCAGTCCAATCTTTTTCAAATTAACGGCAAGGTCTGGGAAGTAGTTTTACCTGTTATTGAAAACAAAGAAGGTGGTAGTTATAAAGTGATTGTTAGTTTACCTCAGGATGGAGATAAAAAAATCTCAATTGCTAAACCAAGGCCAAATATTATTTCCGGAAATCAAATTATCTGGGATAATCCTACAGAAAAAACTATTTACGCTGTTTTTGGAGAGACCCAAATATATAAGGCTGAGTTGATTTATCATTTAAAAAACACCGAAGTTTTTCCGGTTATTACCGAGGTCGCTTTTCCACCAGATAGCCTTTATCAAAAAATATTTATTCAATCGATTAGTCCAGAACCTTCAAATGTCTATCAAGACAGTGATGGCAATTATCTGGGAAAATATTTCTTAAAACCTCTTGAATCAAAAACAATTACTTTTAGAAGTTATATCCAGGTATTTTCTACATCTAGAGATGAGGTAAAGGATGTAATTGAACAGATAGTTCAAACTCAAAAAAACTACCTTCTCAGCTCGCAAAAATATTGGATGATAAATAATCTAAAAAAAATAGACGGTTTGACAAATGCAAAGGACATATATAATTTCACAGTCAACAGTCTTAAATATAATTACCAAAAAATCAATTCTAATAATTCAAGATTGGGTGCTGATGGAGTTTTATCAAGGCCTGATCAAGCAGTTTGTCTGGAATTTACCGACCTTTTTGTTGGCGCTTCGAGAGAAAAGGGTATAATGGCCCGAGAAATTGAAGGCTACGGTTTTTCTTTTGATCCCAAACTGCAACCTCTTTCTTTGGTCTCCGACGTTCTTCATGCTTGGCCGGAATATTATAATGAAAAAGCCGGTCTTTGGGTTCCAGTTGACCCGACCTGGGAAAATACTTCGGGAATTGATTATTTTTCCTCTTTTGACTTGAATCATATAGTTTTTGCCATTCACGGAAAAAAATCCGACTATCCGCTGCCTGTCGGGATGTATAAAGTCGGCGGCTCAAAAGACATTTCCATTAAAGCCACTTTAGACGACCCGATAGAGAAAAAATCAATTAGTGTAAAGGGTTTTAGTCTACCTTTAAGAATTACCGACAGGAAAAACTATTCTGGAAAGTTTATTATCAAGAATAACAGCAATATTTATCTTTGGAAAATTCCAGTCGATATAAAAGGGAAAAATCTTAAAATAAACAAAGAAAAAACTAAAATTCTTTCTCTAGCTCCCTATGAGGAAAAGACAGTAGAGTTTAATTATGCGGTTGACAAAAAGAATAAAAACAATGAAGCGCAAGTTTTGATTCTTGTTTTTGATAAAGAAATTGACAGTCGAAAACTAATTATTATTCCTCAACTTTATGAAATAGGAATTAAAGTAGGAACGGGTACTTTTATAGGAATAGCCTTTTTTTTAATAATTAAGAAATTAAGAAAATGATTATTAGAGAAAAGATTCATAATCTTCCTTCAATCTTTGGCGTCTATCTTTTTAAAAAAGGGGAACAGGTTCTTTATGTCGGTAAGTCAGTTAATATCAAAGCGCGGGTAAAATCTCACCTAGAAAATGCCAAATTAGATCGTAAAGAATCATTGATTATCACAAATTCTACTCACATAGAAACTATTGTTGTCGAAAACGAGTTTCAGTCTTTGATTTTAGAGTCTCAACTTATTAAAAAATATCGACCAAAATATAACGTTGTCTGGAAAGACGACAAAAGCTATCTTTATATAAAAGTGACAGTAAAAGATGAATACCCGAAAGTTCTCTTATCGCGTAAGGAAGACGACCATATGTCCTTATATTTCGGTCCTTTTTCTTCAGTTAAGGTGGTTGAATCATTGATAAACGATATTAGACACATTATCCCTTTTTGTACTCAAAAAAATCTCTCAAAAGCAGCCTGTTTTTATTCAAAAATAAATCTTTGCAATCCCTGTCCAAATTTTATTAATCAGAGTAGGGACAAGTCTCGACCTGTCCTAAAAAGACTTTACCGGAAAAATATTAGAAAAGTAGTTAAGATTTTAAATGGTGGCGTGATTGGTATTTTAAATGAACTCTATCGACAACTGAAAGAAGCGACTAAAAAAGAAGATTATGAAAAAGCCATCACCATTAGAAACAAAATTTTTAGACTAGAAAGGTTGATTAATCATCCCATATCTGAAGCAAGGACAATTCATGAATTATCTTTACAGAAAAATAATCAGCTTCCAGCGTTTCTACAAGAGATGAATAAATATTTTCCTAAGCTTGACGATTTAACCAGAATTGAAGCCTATGATATCAGCAACCTCAAAGAGTCAAATCAAGTCGGATCGATGGTAGTTCTTAACGACGGTGTTATTGATAAAAAAGAATATCGTCGTTTTAAAATAAAAAACCAGAGTTTAAGGTCTGATTTTGACCGTCTCAAAGAAGTGATAGAGAGAAGATTCAAGACCGATTGGCCGTATCCAAACTTGGTAGTTGTTGACGGCGGCCGGCCCCAGGTAAATGTAGTTATTAAGACGTTGAAAAAAATAAATAAACCGATTCCGGTTTTAGGTATCGCCAAAAATCCTGATCGACTGGTAATTGGAATAAATAGTTATCCAACAATCAGATTTCCTCAAAGAAATCAGGTTTTTAATATCGTCAGGTTAATCCGCGACGAGTCTCACCGGTTTGCCAAGAAATACCACCTCCATCTTCGGAGGAGAGAATTTTTGATATAATTACTCCATTGTCATTCCGAGCGAAGCAAGGAATCTAGCGACCGACGGGAGCGTAAATTACATTTTACTAGATCCTTCGCCCCGCTTCGCGGGGCTCAGGATGACAAGAAGGTGAATATGAAAAAAATCTTTCGCAAGATAATTTTTTCTGCCGTTGCCATTTACTTTACTTCTCTTTGGAATAAAGGTTTTGTCATCGAGGCTGATTGGTTAGTTTATCTAAAAGCCGCTTTAGTGATTGCCGCCATTTATTATCTAATTGTTCCCATATCTAAACTGATTCTTTTACCCTTGAATATTATTACTCTGGGTTTGGTTTCGGTGGTTTTTTATGCTTTAGCACTCTATTTTTTCTTAAATAAATTTTCTTTGATTGAAATTAAACCTTGGGAGTTTTCCGGTCTATCATTATGGGGAATTATTATTATTCCAGCAAAAGTAAGTCAATTAGCCAATATTTTTTTATCGGCCTTTTCGATTTCAACCATTATTAATTTACTTGAAAGAATGGTATGAAAAATTTTCTTTTAGTTCTTAACATTGTTTTAAGCATTGCCGTCGTAGTTTTAATTTTGATTCAAGGAAGGGGGGCTGGGTTGGGCAGTGCTTGGGGTGGGGGTGGCGAAAGATTTCAAACCAGGCGAGGGATAGAAAAAGTTGTCCTTTGGTTGACTGTGATTTTTATCATTGTTTTTTTCGTCATCTCTCTTATTAATCTGTTTGTTAAATGACCGTGTTTCAAAAAAAAGCATTTCGTTACTACTATTGGTTGGCCATAGAGTTTTTTAAAAAAAATGGTCGCCTTATAGCGATTAGTTTTTTTATTAGTTTTCTCGTTATTATCGGATTTCTTTCAATCTCGCCTTATATAAAAGTAGCCTTAACAAGAGAGGAAACAATCGGTCTAGTTGGCAACTATGATTTAAATAATCCGCCAGAAGAAATGGCGGCAAAAATATCAAACGGACTGGTTTCAATTAGTGAAAAAGGAGAAATAATCCCGGTTATCGCCAATTCTTGGGAAGTAAAAAAAGGCGGTCAGGAATATCGTTTTCACCTAAAAGACAATCTTTTATGGGGAGACGGAAAGAAATTTTCTGCCTCTGATATCAAATATCAATTTGAAGATATAACAGTAAAACCGGTTGACGAGAGAACGATTGATTTTTTTCTCAACAAGCCTTTAGAGATTTTTCCTACTTATTTAAATAAACCGCTTTTGAAGTATCCTTTAATTGGTGTTGCCGGTTATTATAAAATTGGTAAAATCAGGATAGAATACGGGTATTTAAAAGAAGTAGCGCTAACTCCGAATACCAAAAATATCGCTCCCTTAAGATATAAATTTTATGCCAATGACTCTCAGCTGATTAATGCTTATAAAAGAGGAGAGATTAGCCAGATGACGATTACGAAAAAATCTATCGCCGATACTTTTTTAAACTGGAAAAACTCGATCGTGTCAAAATCTGTCGACTACTCACGTCTTCTTACCATTTTCTTTAATTTTAAGAATCCGATTTTTAAAAGCAAGAATTTTAGGGAGGCCTTATCAATGTTGATCAATACAGAGAAATTATCAGAATTTGGAGAGGTGGCTAAAGGATCTATACCGCCTATTTCTTGGGCTTATAATCCCGATTTAAAAGATTCAATCTATGATTTAGAAACAGCTACAAAAATTATCGAAAAAGAAGTTCCAGCCTCTGAGTCGGCCAAACTTAATTTTGTTACTTTTTTTGATTATTATGATGTCGCCGATGAATTTGTTGGCGAGATTAAAAAAGCCGGCCTTTCGGTTGACCTCAGCGTCGCCTCTCTTGACCGCCCTGATAATTTTGATTTATTTTTGGCGTTTTTAAAAGTGCCGGTTGACCCGGATCAATATTATTTTTGGCATTCTACTCAGAAGGTCGGCAACATTGGTAGCTATAAAAACGTTAAGGTAGATTTGCTTTTAGAAAAAGCCAGGTCGACGATTAATATCGAGGAAAGAGAAAAGAATTATTTTGACTTGCAAAAAGCCATGCAGGACGACCCACCAGCAATCTTTCTTTACTATCCTTACGTTTATACGATTAAGAGAAAATAATTTTTAGCCAAAAAAAGTGTCGGGGAGAGGACTTGAACCTCCACAGCCTTGCGGCCACAAGCCCCTCAAGCTTGCGCGTCTGCCAGTTCCGCCACCCCGACTTAGTAGAACAAATTATAACATTTTTCTGAGGTTAATTTACGTATTCTTGAGCCCAGACACCCTTAGGGTGTCTAGCTTCGACTTTTTTACTAATAAGGTTTTGGTAGTTTAGATCTAATCATAATAAGATAGATGATAAAAGTACCTAGAGCTAAAAAGAAACGGTAAATCCAACCGTATTTGACAAATCCTCCAAAATGCTTTTGTTTCCTTTGATACTTAATAATCAAATAGGCGATTGAATAACCGAGAAAAAACAAAATAAATATTAAAGCCGGTGAATTTAGTTTTTTAATATACAGAAGATATCCATCTATCAGATAAATTCCAACAATGATTAAAAACTGCACTAAAAAATCATGAATGTACGTCTTATTTTTCTCGTAAATATAAAAGATGGGCGAATAATAAAACATATCTTTTTAGTCACCCTTAGGGTGACTAGGCACGACTAGCCTTGGACACCCTAAGGGTGTACAAACTTATTCAGTTTTCAGGTGAGCGCTCTCAAACCTGACCGGAGATTTGTTGCCCGCCTCGACGCCTCAATCTTTCAAGCCAGATGCAGAAATTGTTTTTCTAAAAAACCTTAATGCTCCTTCTTAAAAGGTACGAGTTCCAATTTTAAA
>Ga0210056_1000819_pt1 | contig 26737 bp, 23 predicted proteins | sample CryGeyCG2014_080_2_FD_183965 | JGI IMG/M metagenome (GOLD analysis project Ga0210056, IMG submission 183965) | Groundwater microbial communities from aquifer - Crystal Geyser CG07_land_8/20/14_0.80 (SPAdes) (version 2) | ecosystem: Environmental > Aquatic > Deep subsurface > Groundwater | place... | reverse complement strand
GGAATTCTTGGCAAAAGAACGTGAAAAATTCTCAATAGGCATGCCTATTGAGACGGTATCAACAAGTAGTGGAGATTCCCTTTAGGAGTGGTACAATAGACGGGGGTAGGTCAATGCCTGATCCTAATACTGTTTTCGATCCGCTATTTAGGCAAGCTTATTTATGTTGCCCCGTTGATGCTTTTAGATTTTGCTCCAGCAGTTGGTTTAATGCTTTTACCCTGGACTTTTCAAGAGGCAGGATATATGTATGATTTTCCGGACCTGTTATTTACAATTCTTTGCTTAATCTGTCTAATTAAACGGCAGCTCTTATCATACTATATTATATTCTTTCTCGCTATTTTGAACAAAGAAACAAGCGGCATACTGGTTTTATACTTTATATGCACACAATATAGGAATATGTTGAGAAGCAGGCTTCTGAAACATACAATGTTTCAGTTATTTTCTGCGGCAATAATAATATTTACAACAGAACGCATTTACATGGCGCACCAAGGTATGCATCTGTTGTGGCTGCTTCCGGAGCAACTCCAGTTTTTTTTAAATCCCGCCACATATATTTGTTTTTTTGACCCGTATTGTCTGGGAATAACCACATTTCCTTATACCGGGAATATTATTTTAATTGTTTTGTTTGGGTTTTTAATATTTTATAAATGGCACGAAAAACCCATCGAGATAAGAAAGTTATTTGTTATTGCATCAGCGGCGATGATACCCATATTTCTTTGTTTCGGTTCTCATTGGGAGATTAGGACTTTAAATATATGTTTTCCTTTGATGTATCTGCTGATGTTTCATACTGTTCTTATGTTTTATTTGGAAAAATTTCGTAATAACAAAATAGAAATTCAACCTGAAATCTCAAGATTTTAATAAAAGAAAAACAGGGGACGCTCCCTAAGGGGATACCCTGGAGGCTTGTAACTCGCCGTATTTAAATAAGATATAAGTCCCTTTGGGGAACATCCCCAAATGAGCCAAGATCAAATACAGCTTATCAGACTGGCGTCTGGGCGACCAAAAAGCCCAAGACCAAAACCGAAGAAGGTATAAAAAATAAGCTTTTAGCCCTTGGGCAACGTCTCTGAAACTTGAATTTCAATTGACTGCTTTCCGCTTCGGGTGTAGTATGTTTACACGGCCACGGAGGAAAGGTTAAATAAGTGTTTTTTATATATCGAAAGTAGGGTTGAAAAAGAATAAAAAATAGAGTAAGTGATGGATAGTTTAATAAGCCCACGCAGGAACAACCGCTTTCATGTGACCGATATAGGTATCTTGATTTTCTTGCTTCTATTTATTGCGCTGGTTGCCCTCAAATTTTTTGATTTATCAAAACCTCCATTCGAAGACGCTGCTATTCTTATGCGATATGCAGAGAATTTCGCTCAAGGCCATGGAATTGTCTGGAATATTGGAGACAAACCTGTAGATGGCGCGACCGATTTCCTATTTATGATCTCACTCGGCTTGCTTGTAAAAGTTGGGATGTCCTTGGAGTTTGCCGCTCGATTCATTGGTTTTTCGTCTCATGTTGTTACGGTTTGGATCGTATACTTGTCATTACGCAAATTATTCCATGCACATCTATTACCCGCTCTTGTCACTTCTCTTTATTTGGCTGTTGGACCCGGGCTATATTATGTAGCCACTTATTTTGGGACCCCGTTCTTTGCCCTATTTGCTTGCATCACTTGGTACTTCGCGCTTACTATTATTTTGAATGCGGAAGTTCGGGGTAGCACCCTTTTGTTCGTCACAGCAGCTCTAATAACGGCCCTGATAAGACCCGAAGGTGTGATTCTTTCAAGTCTCATGTTGCTGGCTATAGTCTATATCAATGGATTGAGAAAATCTCGCTATACTGTTCTTTGTTATCTTGGAATATTCTTATTGTTCGGCGGACTATACTTTCTATGGAGATGGCGCTATTTTGGCTTCCCACTTCCAAATGCCTTTTATAAGAAAGGGGGCGGGCATATTTATCCTAATAGCCTGGTAGAGTCTATAGGTAACACGATAAAACTGTGTTTTCCGTTTTTACCGGCATTCATTATTGGCCTCTATTCTCGCAAAACCCTTCGATTTGCTATTGGTTTTTCGATTCCAATTATTGGATTTGCGTCAGCATTCGTTCTCATTTCAAATGAAATGAACTGGGCGGCAAGATTCCAATATGCGCTTTTACCCATTGTTCTGATGTCTTGGTGGCCGTTAATTGGAGCCATCAAAGAGGATTTGTGCCTACCAAAATGGAATAAGTTGATTTTGCAAAAGCAGGTAGCGGTAATTCTGCTCGTAATGGCGTTTTCTGTTGGACTAATAGGTTACCGATGCAGGGCCACTATACATCATCAATATTATAAGGATGGTAGATACGATATTGCCGTCATGCTTTCGGAATATAGAGACAAGCATTTCACGATCGCAACAACAGAAGCAGGCCTTTTGCCGCTGTATTCTCATTGGAAGGCGTTAGATGCATGGGGGTTAAATGACTCGTGGATCGCTCATAATGGCGGAATAACAGAAGAATATTTGGCTCGCTTCAAGCCACATATAATAATGTTCAATGTAGGGCTTTCTCCGCTCGTTTCATGGGAAGGAAGCGGGGCTTGGTTTGAGACGGTAACGACCTTAAAGAAATATGCTGAAAAGAATGGATATGTGTTAGCTGCGGAGTTCGGCGCGGGTCCTTACAGCACCCATTATTACTATGTCAGATCTGATTTTCCAGAAAGCTCAGAAATCATAAGCCACATCCAAACTATGGATTACCGTTGGTACGCTAATGGACGGAAGTCAATAAATTATGCGTTATTCACTGCGAAACAAAAACAATAAAACACATTTTTAAAGACGGGAGTGACGATCATGAAAGATGTATTTTTTTCATTACGCCCAAAACAATGGGCCAAAAATCTGTTTATTTTTCTCCCTTTGATTTTTGGTGCGAAACTATTTATTTTTCCAGACAATTTAAAGACAGTTATTGCTTTCTGCCTCTTCTCTCTAGCCGCCAGCGCCGTCTACATAATGAATGGCATCATCGATATCGAGAAGGACAAGTTTCATCCCATTAAACGTTTAAGACCCATCGCTTCCGGGAAAGTCAGCGTAAGCCATGCCGCGATTACAGCTTTTATAGTCGGAATTTTAGCTATTGCGCTGTCTTTTATATTGAATGCCTATTTCGGATGCCTCATAATCAGTTACTTTATTTTTAATTTCCTCTATTCAAAAATTTTAAAAGATTTAGTCATCATTGATATGTTTTGCATAAGCGGTTTTTTTCTATTGCGTATTATATCCGGCAGTGTTGTGTCGGGAGTAAATTTGTCCCATTGAATCATAATTATGACAATGTTGCTTGCTCTATTTTTGGGATTTAGCAAGAGGCGCCAGGAATTGAAATTACTTGAGCAAGAAACCACCCTTCATCGAGGCGTGCTTACTAAATACAGCCTTTATTTTATCGATCAAATGATAGGAGTAATTACATCGTCAATCGTGGTGGCATATATGCTCTATACTGTGGACGCCGTTACGGTGAAGGGATTCGGGACCAAGAACCTGATGTTTAGCATCCCGTTCGTGTATTATGGGATATTCCGCTATCTTTATCTGATCCATAAGGTCGGCGGAGACGATGACCCGACGCATATTTTCTTCTCTGACAGGATGACGCAGTTAAACATTGCATTATGGGCTATTGTTTGTATCTCAGTAATTTATTTTGCGTATTAGAATAATCAGGATAAAAAAAGGAATACATGAAGGTTTTAATTACCGGGGGTTCGGGTTTTTTGGGGATAAATCTTGCCAGATATCTTTTTGGCAAGGGGATAAATGACATAAGAACTTTAGACTTAGCCGATTTTGATTATCCCAAAAAAAATAGAATAGAAGAAGTGAGGGCAGATATTAGGAACAAAGGCGATGTTGCAAAGGCAATGAAGGATGTAAATTTGGTTATTCATACCGCTGCCGCGCTCCCTCTTTATAAGGAAAAAGATATCTATTCTACGGATGTTGATGGCACGAGGAACCTTCTGGAAGAGGCATATAAGAATAATGTTGAGCGTTTCATACATATTTCATCAACGGCAGTGTATGGTATCCCGGACCATCACCCGCTTTATGAAGATGATAAATTAGACGGTGTCGGCCCTTACGGGAAAGCCAAAATAATGGCAGAAGAGGTATGTTTAGAATACCGTCAAAAAGGCATGTGTGTTCCAATAATAAGACCAAAATCTTTTATCGGCCCTGAAAGATTAGGAGTATTCGCGTTGTTTTATGAATGGGCAAAAGACGGAAAGAACTTTCCCATGATAGGAAACGGCAATAATAGATATCAGCTTTTGGACGTTGAAGACCTTTGCGAAGCGATATATTTATGCGCCACAAAAAATAAAAATATAGTTAATGATACATTTAATATAGGGGCAAGAGAGTTCACAACAATAAAAGAGGACTACCAGGTTGTTCTTGATGAGACCGGTTTCGGTAAAAAAATGATACCTTTCCCCGCTCGGCCTGCCATAGCTGCTTTACGAATATTAGAGTTCCTGCATCTTTCTCCGCTATATAAATGGATCTATGAAACTGCCGGCAAGGATTCTTTTGTCTCGATCGAAAAAGCAGAAAAAATTCTAGGCTTTACCCCGAAATATTCCAATAAAGATGCGATGATCAGAAATTTTAGGTGGTATCTGGAAAATATCGACACATTCGAAAAGAAATCCGGGATTTCACATAGAGTGCCCTGGAAACAGGGCGCTCTAAAAATATTAAAGATATTCTTCTAAAAAACATAGATACACCCCCTCCGGGCGCATTAAAGAGATGAACACAATAAACAGGCTGGCAGAAAACTTTACAAAATACCTTGCCGCATGGGTCGTAGCGGCTGTGGTGGCCGCGTATCTTTTTCCGGGCGCGTTCGTGCCGCTTAAGCCTTTTATGGAGTGGTTCTTCGCGTGCACTATGTTTGGTATAGGCGCGTTATTGTCGGTGAAGGACTTCCAGCCCATATTCAGACAACCGCGGCTAGTCATCCTGGGTGTGGCCGCGCAATTTACTATAATGCCTTTTATGGCATTTGTTATAGCGCGGCTGTTGAACTTGCCGTCATCGCTCGCTTTCGGCCTAATACTCGCAGGCGCGGTCCCTGACGCTATGGCGGCCGGGGTGATGTCATATCTGGCAGAGGCTGACGTCGCGCTGTCCGTAGCGCTTACGACAGGAACAACCCTCCTCTCGCCCGTACTCACACCTCTCTTGACATATCTATTCGCGCGCGAATACGTCGCGATCAAATTCTGGCCGATGCTCGTAAGTATAATAATGATGGTCATAATACCGTTGTTTGCCGGGCTTGCAACTAGGCACTGGTTTCCCCGTCAAATCGATAAAATGCGGCCTGTATTTCCGGCGTTCTCGACGCTATTTATTGCGTTTATCTGCGGGCTTGTCGTGGCACTCAACAAAGAATCGCTCGGCCAAGTTACAGGCGCTATATTTATCGCTGTGATACTACTCAATATCTCAGGGCTCGCGCTTGGATACTGGGCAGGGATGCTCTTTAAATTCGGTCAAAAACAGCGGCGCACGCTGGCTATAGGCGTCGGGATGCAGAACGCCGGCATGGGAGCGGTCCTTGCTATAAGACACGCTTCTGCCGAGGCTGCTATACCAAATGCGCTTTTCGCCACATGGTGCATAATCAGTGCGGCGATACTAGCAGCAGTATGGAGGAGGAAAGTTTAACAGATTACATGGCTACAAAAATCGAATTATTTAAAGGCGATATTACTAAAATAGCCGCAGAGGCGATCGTTAATGCGGCAAATACGACGCTTTTGGGTGGTGGAGGCGTAGACGGAGCTATTCATAAAGCGGCAGGACCAAAGCTTCTTGAAGAATGCAGGACTTTAGGCGGGTGCAGGACAGGCCAGGCAAAGATAACAAAAGGTTATAACCTCGCGGCGCGTTACGTGATCCATACCGTAGGACCGGTCTGGCATGGCGGCAAATCCGGTGAAGAAGAACTTTTGGCCTCATGCTATAAGAGTTCTTTAGAATTAGCCAAAAAGCATTCATTGAAATCAATAGCGTTCCCTTCTATTTCCACCGGGGCCTACCGGTTCCCGATCGAGAAGGCCGCCGAGATCGCGTTAAATACCGTAAAGGCATTTATACAAGAAAACCCAGACGCTTTTGAGAAAGCGATATTCGTCCTATTCTCTGATCAAGATCTCGAAATCTATCAAACCGCCATCCGTTAACCACCAACCGCATTAAGTACGCCTAAGCAATACTCCCAAATAATCTTTACTGTCCTGTTTTTGCCTGCCCTTTCGTTCCGTCAAAATTTCTCTTATCGATTCCTCTACTCTGCAGCTTTACCGGCAGGTACTCTTTCGGCTAATTTTGCGGCTCGCTGCAATTGATATGCAGAAGATTTCTCGGCCGCCCTGCGGAGCGGCCTCATTCAATTGCGACGCGCGCTCGCAAAATCTTACGCCTCAAGAGCACCTGCCGGTAGCTGCTCCAAGTTAAAATAGCTGGCATGCCCTCTCACATATGGTAGCAATATGGGGTGAGTGGCGAAATTGTAAATTTTTCCCAAATGTGGTTTTAGGACTTACGACGAGCACCGGCAGGGGTGTACTGAATGAATAGTGCATAGGCGCGAGGAGTAAGTTCAAAACCACGGGAAAAATTTACTTAAAGCCGCGAACCCCTATTGCTACCATTAAAGAACGCCTGAGACGGTGCAGCTACCGGTAGGTGCCTAAGTTAAAGTGCACTTGTGGGCTTTTTAGATACCGCGGGCCGACCGAGCGGTAGAATACCTTTAAACGCTAAACGAAATCCTTCTTGAAAATCCGGCTATAAAGATATAAAATTAGAGCATGAAAATATCGCGCCCTTTGGTGATATTTGACTTAGAAACAACCGGCACCTGGATCGAGAAGGATAAAATAGTTGAGATCGGGATAGTTAAGTTATTGCCTGACGGCTCAAGAGAGACTTATCTTAAACGCGTCAATCCAGGGATACCGATCCCGCCAAACGTCAGCCGCATTATCGACATCGTAGATGATGACGTCAAAGATGCCCCAAAGTTTAAAGAAATCGCTAAAGAAGTATTGGAATTCATAGGCGATTGCGATATCGGCGGGTTCAATATTTTAAGGTTTGATCTTCCTGTGCTTGAACGCGAATTTCTCGAGGCCGGTTTCAATTTCCACTGGAATAAACGCAACATTTATGATGCCCAAAAAGTTTATCATATACACGAAAAAAGAGACTTAACAGCCGCGTATAAATTATATTGCAACAAAGATATCAATAACGCGCATTCCGCCTTGGGTGACGCCGAAGCTACAGTTGACGTGCTCCAGGCCCAGATTGAAAAGTATGGAGAAGCTGACAAGGGTATAGGATCGCTTAAAGATTTTGATTATGAAAATCTCAGCGCGTACTTTGATAAAGAGCGCAAGTTCTGCTGGTGGAACGGAGAATTGTATCCCACCTTCGGTAAATACAGAAGGAAAAAACATATAAAGCAAATAGCTGAAAAAGACCCGGCCTATTTGGAATGGATACTTACCTCGGATTTCAGCGAGGAAATAAAAACAATGATAAAAAAGGTTTTTAGGGGCGAATATCCGCAAATTCCAGAGGGCTTGATAAGAAGTAAGTGAAAAAAAACGGCTATGAAAAAATGAGGTAAACAATAATGAGCATTGAAACAAACGTAAACAACACAAATAATAATTATAATAGTTTTTGTTGTCTTTTATGCGGTAAATCTAATTTAGACAATTTTAAGGTAATTTATGATCATTCTCAAAAACTCTGCAGGTGTAATACTTGCGGTATGATAATGGCAATATCTTTTACCACACTTACTTTACCAAAATATGAATTATTTTATAGCGACTTAAATATAGAAGAACGACTTAAAATTCATGAAAAAGACGATAAAATTACATCTAAAGAAAATATATTCCGTGATTATGTACTTAGTTTAATTGTAAAGGAAAAAGGGGTTAATATCAGCCTTCTTGATATAGGTTGTGCAACAGGCGATTTTCTTGATAGGGCCCACGCTTCCGGAATACAACGTCTTACAGGAATTGAACCAACACCCTCCCTTGTGGCTTTCAACAAAAAACACGGAAGGCACAATGTTATTGAAGGATACTATTCCCAAAAACAATTTAAAGCAGAAAGTTTTGACGTTATATACCATAGCCGCGTTCTTGAACATGTAACAAATCCTGTCGAATTTTGCAAGAGTAATTATTACCATCTTGTACCCGGCGGCATGCTTGTTGTTAGCGTTCCATCTATCCGGAGTCTTACATATTGGCTTCAAGTAATTACCAATCCTAATTTTTGCGATATCGGTCCGATTAATCCTCAGCATCGGATATACTTTGATCCGAATACTCTAAAAAGCACTCTTAAGCTAGCCGGCTTTAGCAATATTAGCATAAAAACAGGATTATGGAGATATAAGCGCCCTACTCATGGACTATTATGGCAATTTACTACTGATCCAATTTTTAACCTATTTAAGATAGGAGATATTTTGGCTTTTGCTAGAAAATAAGAACAGGACGTTGTAAGATATTATAACAAACCCGATGAGTAGATTAGGCTGTATAAAAGACAAATTAGACAAGAGGGACTATTTAATGAGGGCGTACCTGCCTCTCATAAAACTTCCCGGAAAACTTGACTATACAAAGAAGATGTCACCTGTCAGAGACCAGGGGGATGAAGGTACCTGTGTTGGCTTTGCCTCAACGGCTGGGATGAAGGAATACCAGGAGCTTGGTGACTATGAAATACTTGTAAGACTTTCCCCGAGGTTTGCTTACAGCGAATGTAAAAAGATAGACGGGATGCCCGGGTTAGAAGGGACGACCATCCGCGCGGCAATGAAGGTGCTTAAGGCCAAGGGTGTGTGCCGGGAAAAATTTTGGCCATACCAACCGCACCAGAAAAACAAGCCGCAAAAAGGTGCCCTAAGCGATGCTAAAAAATTCCGCGTCCTTACCTACGCCCGCATAATTGACTTAAATGAGCTGCGCATGAACCTGGCTGCTAAAGGCCCATGCATTATAGGTGTGGAGGTTTTTAAAGGCATGATGACGACAAAAACAGGTATTGTGCCTATGCCCGGGAAAAATGAAAAGGCCCTGGGAGGCCATGCCATCTGCCCTGTAGGCTATGACGAGGAAAAGAGACTTATCAAATTTAAAAACTCCTGGTCAACAAAATGGGGCCAAAACGGCTATGGCTATTTGCATTACGCCTACATTGAACGCTATATGATGGATGCCTGGAGCTCAGTTGATGTTAATGACCCAAATCCGCTCACACTCGCAAGTATAATTAAATATACACAGCAAACCATGGCCTAACATATGGCAAACCGGGAAAAGATAACATACGAAATAGACCCGCATAACAGGCTCATCGCCAAAAAAACAGGCAAGACTTCCGGCGTTACCGGATTCAGAAAGGTCTTAGACGGCAGGTTCCAAACAGATAAAAATAATTCGCTCGTCTACCACATAAAAAAATCAGCGGATTCTGATACCCCTCAGCAGGTTAAGCTTGCCGGCAGGTATTCGTTAGACAAAAATCATAACCTTGTTCTTACCTTAAGCAAATGGAACAATCAGGTTGAGGGCAACAGGCTCATAATAAAAAGTGAACTTCTGGACACAAAAGACAACGAGCTATCCTTCAGCGTAGGTACAAGGGATTCTTTTGGTAATGGTGCGATTTATATTTTAAGATTAGGCGGCGTATGGCAGGCGGATAAACATAACCGGCTGAGCTTCAATGTGACAAGAGAAAGAGGTGCCGGCGACAATCTGATATTGAAAGGCGCCTGGAAGATAGGAAATAATAACGAAATCGTATATACTTATACAAAATTCAGTCTTAAAACGAAGGAAAAAATAACAAACGCCTTGACTTTTAAAGGCTATTGGGACATGACCGAGAAACACAGAATTTTGTATGTTTTAAATAAGGAGATAAATTCTGTCTTTGACCTTGAGGTAAACCTTGTAAAGGCCACAAAAAAAGGCCTGGAATACAAAATCGGTATAGGTGCTATCCCTCGGACTAAAGCACTAACCCTTTCCGGAGAATGGAAGTTAAACGAACAATTGGGCTTGTTGTTTGAAATGCCGTATGAGGGAGGAGAGAGCCGGAACATTACTTTTGGCGCAACCTGCAAGTTTAGAGGAAAAGAGACGCTGAATTTTAAATTAAAAAGCAGCCAAGGTAAAAACCTGGACGCAAATTTGAGGCTTTCGATAAAAATTTTAAAAGATCAAGGTGAGGCCTTTGCGCAGGTATTAAAAGAGGAAAAAGAGCTTTTCCTGATCGCGGGCATCGGCTTCAAATGGTAGAATTCATCCAGGCAGGGGCAGCGCTTTTAAGAACTTGACGGGTTTGGATTGAAATATGTAAAATTCAATATAGAAAGTACTGAGCAGTCTTAAGATTTAAAGTTATAACTTGAATATTCCTAAGGAGTTAAATCGGCACGCGCGGGTAATGCATTAAAAAACATAGCAATTATAATCAAACATTGTCTTTCATTGACTTTTTTATTAAAATATGTTAACTTCAAATCCGAGATGTTGACATGAGTAGCCACAGAACAAAAGAAACAGTGTCTTTTTATGCCAAAATAGTAACTCCCAAAAATTTTGTCTATTATATCATAATATATGCTAATATACTCTATTACCGCATAATAAAGGCGGGCTTCCTAATATGTCCAACGAAGTAAACAAATTAAATAATAATAGAATAAAGTTACGCGCTTCGGAATTAATCCTTTTTTATATATTGTTTGGTTTGGCCATTTTTTTTACATACACGGTATATAATAATCGGCTATGTATGCTATTTTTCTTTTTTCTCATAGGCTGGGCGTGGTTTTCCAAAAATAATTATTTTTGGATTGCCTTTTTCTTTTTACTCATTCAAGGGCCGGGTTACCTTTTTACATTGTCATCCGCAGGAACCCGCATAGCATTAAAGCCATTCAATTTGATGACCATCAATTATTTCGACGTGTTTACATTATTAATGTTTATGAAAACCTTCTTTTTAAAAAAGACAGTTAGGTTAAGATTAAATGTACCTTTTAGTTTGATAGGAGTATATTTTATTTTTTCGTTTTTTATAGGAGCCGTCTTTTATAGCACGTCTAGCGACCGTGTGGTTAGTTTTTTGAGGCCGCTTTTTTACTCTACCTGGATTATTTCGTTTCTTGCCTTTGTAAATGATAGAGAAACCGTTTTCAAATTTTTTAGGCTATTATTACCTGTAACTTTCTTTATTTTGTTTACTCAATTTTATTTTTTGGTTACGGGAAGAGAATTCGTAAATGTACTTCAACCCTGGTATAGGGGTCTCCAGGCATTAAACACTGTTACTAGAGACTTGAGACCAATTGCAGGAGGATTTGAATTAATGTTTATGTGTTATATGGGTGCATTAATGATTAGTGAACATAAAAAGAAAACAGCAGAAAAAGGGTACCTAGCTTTGATTATTATGTTGAATTTTTTGTCAATATTTGTTTCCGCAACAAGGGTTTGGTTCGCGCTGTTTTTGTTTATTGCTATATGTGTTTATTTTGGAAAAATGCACAATCTGCCCAAAATATTTATAACAATAGCGATTGCTGCAATTCTATTGTTTTCTGCGATTAAATTTGGTCTAATTTCAGAAGAATATTTAAGAGAAAGTGCCTGGGGAAGGATTTCTCAAGGCTTCTACTTTATTAGCGGAAGGCCGGAAGCAATAGATACATATGTTAGCAGGCTAGACCAATTAAAACCTCTGACCGCAAAAATATATGAGAACCCATTTTTTGGCCATGGATTTTCTGATGTATCATATATTAGCTTTGACTGCGATTGGGGATTTTTTAATACTTTTTTAATGTTTGGAATTTTTGGATTTTCTTTATTTGTTTTCCTATTTTTTCGCTATCTCCAGCTGGCATACCATACATTAAAGGTATTCCCAAGAAATGATCCCTTTAGAGACTCTTTCAAGGTTTTATTAATATCTTTTTGGAGTATGCTCATTGGTTATTTTGTTACTCAAGATTTCTTTACCCCTTATTATCCTAATAGAGTTGCTTTTATTATGTTGTTTTTCGGAATTTCTGAGATTTTCATGCGTTCTCCTGAAAAATCCAAAAATGGCATAGAATATCAGTAGATTATTATCAGAATGATAAAAATCGCCTATAATTACCAAATTGCGCAAGGTTTTGGAGGAATAAGTTATTATACAAAGGGCTTGATAAGCCATATGTGTCAGAACTCCGGAATGAATAGCTTTAAGTTTTTTTTATTTTGCAATTCTTTTAGAGGCAATTTTCCGCCCCTTCCGGAGCATATTAGAAAAAATTGTACTTTTATCCCCACGAGATTCCCATTATTTTTATCACCTACAATAGGTTTAGGTCATTTTTTTCAATACAAACTGCTATACTCTTTTTTATGCCAAAAATACGGTATAGATATTTTTCACGGGACGGAGGCTCTAAACATAGTTGATCAAAAAGTAATATCTGTAAGCACAGTTTATGATTTATTTTTTTTATTAGATCAAGAGATAGACCAAGATAAGCATATTATTTTTATGAGAAAAAAGCGCAAAGAACTCGATAAGTGCGACGGTATAATCGCTATATCAGAAAGCACAAGGGACGATTTGATAAAAATAAACTTACCGGAAGAAAAAATTAAAGTTATTTATCCGGGAATAGATGATAATTTTTTAAATTTTTTTAGCATTAAAGAAGATACAAGAGAAAACGATTTTTTGCAAATTAGTAAAAAATACTCTTTACCGCAAAGATATTTCTTATATGTTGGGAATTTTGTATTGCGAAAGAACACTATTACGCTGATAGAAGTTTTCTATAATTATAAGAAATCTAATAGCGATGATATAAAATTGGTATTGGTAGGTCCCTTTTACGGGAGCGAGTATCATGCGGTCAGAAAGAAAGTTACCGCATTAGGGATCGACAGTGATGTTATTTTTATTGATTACGTAGGGCATGAAGAATTAGTGTACATATATTCAAAAGCCGAAATTTTTATTTTTCTCTCTTTATACGAAGGCTTTGGTTTTCCTCCTTTAGAGGCTATGGCGGTCGGGACACCGACAATTGTAGCGGGCAATTCGTCTTTAAAAGAATTATGTCAAGGGTATAGTTGTTTGGTTGACCCAAGGGACGTCAATCAGATTTTAAATGCTATTGATAGGATTCTAAATGACCAGAATTACAGAAAGGAAATGGTTGCCCGGGGCATAGGGCATGCTAAAAAATTCGTCTGGGATAAAGCTATAGAAAAAACGCTGGCTCTATACTACGAAACCGCAAAAAAACACAGTTAAAACGCGGAAGAAATTATTTTAAATATTTGAGAAATATAAAGATTTAAAGAATATTCGTGAACTAATCATATAATAGGAGGGGAAAGTTTAGAAGATGACTATGAATTGGCGCGAAGTGTTAAAGCAGTTTTATAAAGATACCTTCCGTCTGCATCACTGGACGATGACAGCGAAATCGTTAGAGTACCGTGAGGAGATGGAGAAAAGTCAATGGCTGAGTATAAAAAAAATCAAAGAATTGCAATTTAAAAAACTTCAAAAGCTGCTAAGGCACGCTTACCATAATGTCCCTTATTATAAGATGTCCCTAAATAGAAATAATATAAAATTAAACCATATCCAAACCTTTGAAGATTTAAGAAAAATCCCGTTGCTTGATAAAATAGAAGTGAAGAAATATGCTAATAGCGCGCTTCTTTCAAAAAGGGTAAATTTCGTCGAGGTGCTTAAAGTAAGAACCAGCGGTTCGACAGGCATGCCCCTCCATATCTATGTCGACATTAAACAACTCGATATGCGCTATGCGGCTGTTTTAAGATGCTGGGGATGGGCAGGGTGGAAGTTTGGGGATAAATCCATAAGGTTATGGCACCAAACCATAGGAATGGACCAAGACCAAGTAGCTAAAGAATGGCTGGACGCCTTTTTGATGAGACGAGAATTTCTGCCGGTTTTTGAAATGACCGATAAAAATCTTGCGAAATATATATTAAAGATAAAAGAGTATCAGCCTAAAATTATGGATGGGTACGCGGAAGCGTTTGATATATTGGCTAATTTTATTCGGACAAACAGAATTAATGATGTTTTCGTTCCGGTAGTTATTTCATCGGCTCAAATGCTTCCGGATCAGATACGAAAGAATATTACTAAGCATATGCATGCGGAAGTTTATGATCGTTATGGGTCAAGGGAATTTAGCACTATTGCTCACGAATGCAGCCTGCATAAAGGATTTCATGTAAACGCCGAAAACCTGATAGTAGAGATAATCAAGAATGGAGAAAACGCAAAAGAAGGAGAAATCGGAGAAGCGGTTATTACTGATTTGAATAATTTTTCTCAGCCATTAATACGTTATAGAATAGGCGATTTGGTGAAGTGCGTACAAGAAAAATGCCATTGTGGAAGAGGCCTTCCGCTGATAGGCAAGATCTCCGGGCGCGTTAAAACTATTATTTTAGGCACGAACGGTAGATATCTATCGCACATCTTTTTCCATCATTATCTAAAAGAATATGAAAATGAAATTAGAAAATTCCAGGTAATTCAAGAAAAACAAAACCTTCTTATTATAAAAATTATACCGGAAAACCTTAAAGAAAAGTTCTCTCGCAAATCTCGTAGCCATATTATAGCTGATCTTAAAAGAGTTTTAGGTTCAGACATGAAGATCGATTTTGAGATAACAGATAATATAGAAATGATAAAAACAGGTAAGCAGCTCTCCGTTATTTCTAAACTCAAAATTGATTTCCAGGACATCGAGAAAAATAACAAAAATAGATAGTATTATGAAGATAGCCTTTGTATCGTTAATAGCCTACGATTTTCTTTTTAAATACGATTTACTGCATAAGAAGAAAGATATTTTTTTCAATCAGAACAACCCAGATTATTTTGATGCAGAATTTTTGGCTAATTACTCCGATCCGGTTCATAAATGGTGCAGTATGCTGCAAATGAACGGAATAGATATCGAATTTTGGTATTTAGCCAGTTTATCTACAAAAGTAAAAGTGTTTAAGCATAAATACGGGCATAGGCTAAGAAGGATACCGGCATTTAATTTAAGAAACTATTTTTCAAGATATTTTGACTGCGATATATCTTTTGAGCTGTTGAAAGAATTAAAAAGACAAAATATCACGCACATTTTAGCGCTGAGCCACTTGGGGAGCGAGCTATTGCCGATAGATATGTTCGATATATTAGTTATTTTCTGCAGGAGAAATAATATCAAAATTTGTACAATCTATGGAGGGGGATCAATAAATAATTATATGTGGGCGAAACGAAAAATTAAATCCATGTTCTTGAAAAAAACAGACAGTTTATTTTGCCAAAATAAATCCGAGTTGAATATTATGATAAACGAGTATAATTTTCCGCGCGCTAAAGTGTATTATTTTAATAACCCATTAGACCTGGACAATTTCTATCCGATTCCCAAGGACGCCTGCGCTAAGTTTTTAAATTTTGATACCGAAAATAAGTATTTATTGTACGTAGGCAGATTTTCGCTGCCCAAAGGGATCCACCATTTAATCAATATCTTTCCAAAGTTAATCGCAAAAGAGCCCAAATTGAGATTACTGATAGTGGGGCGAGGGATTTACGATGATGTATTGAAAAAACTAATTCACGAGAGTGGCTATGAAAATGCCATCAAGATGTTCGATTATGTAGATAACGATAAATTAAAGTATTATTACAATTTGGCAGAAGCAGTAATTCTTCCTTCTTATTTAGAAGGAACCCCGAATGTTTTAATGGAAGCGATCGCTTGTAATGCAGTTTGTATTGCTACAAATGTGGGAGGGATCCCGGATCTACTTAGCGATGGAGTGGGTATAATGGTGGCCCCAAAGGATGAAGAAAGTCTTCACGATGCGATCGTAAATATTTTGCAAAAAAAGTTTGAAATAAATCAAAAGAAACGAAAAGAGTTATTGGAAGAGATCGATTTAAAGAAAAAAGGGGCAGAATTAAAGAAGATTTTATTTACATTAGATAAATGAAAATTTAAAACGGATCGTTATTTGGTGATAAATGGAGGTATCAAGTGAATGGTTTAAAAAGATCGAGAGTTCTTATTACCGGCGGAGCCGGTTTTATAGGTTCCCATCTGGTCGAGAGGCTATTGAAAGAAAAGGTCAAAGAGATTGTTATTTTTGATAATTTTGCGAATGGTCCAAATGACAATCTAAAAGAGTTATTGAAAGACAAAAGAGTTACTCTTTGGAAGAAAGCCGATATTATGGATAAAAAGTCGGTCTCTTCCGCTTTAAAGGGAGTTGATTTTGTCTTACATATTGCTGCATTAAAAGATAAACTATTTCTTGGAGAATCTTTGGTATTATTTCGAACAAATGTTATAGGAACATGTAATGTGCTGGAGGCTTGCGCTAATGAAGGCGTAAAAAAAATTATTTTTGCGTCATCTATACGTGTGTATGGTTACGGTACAAATCAACGTATGCTATTCAAAGAGGATTCACGTCTCGAAGATAGGACTTTATATGGTATTTCAAAAATCATAGGCGAAGAGATGTGCAGAGCTTTTTATTACAAATTCGGTTTGAAATACTTAACGCTTCGCTATGCGTTTGTATACGGTCCGAAATTATACACAAGAAAATACCGCAACTATGCGCTTATATCAAAAACGATAGATAGAATAAAGAGCGGACAGCCTCCCATTATCTACGGCAACGGCCTCCAGACTTTTGATTGCATCTATATCGACGATGCAATAGAAGCCACTATGCTTGCGCTGAAGAGCGACAAATACAATTGCATCTATAATGTTGGGACCGGAGTCCCTATGTCTGTTAAGAAAATATGCAAGATTGTCACAGAACTGGCAGGCTGCGGGCTGAAGCCCGAATATGGGAAAAAAGATGAAACCTTTGAGGCATATCGCGTTGAAAATCCAGAAAAAATATATCGAGATCTCGGATTCCGCCATAGAATTGAATTAAAAAAAGGATTAAAAAAAGTTATAAAATGGCTAGAAGTGCAGTAAAAATTTAGTTGCCTTATACCTATTACCAAATCTAAGAATAAAAATGCTAAAACAAAAGTTCGCGTTGGATTTTGTCATTCAGGTTTTTCTCCAGATAATTGCTATTATTTCAGGGATTATTGTAGCAAGGGTCGGAGGCCCTAGTGTAGTAGGGATTCTTGCCTTTGGTCTGTCTTTTGCCTCAACGTTTAGATTTATTTCAGATCCAGGTTTAGAAGTGGCCCATATAAAACTAATTTCAGCAGGTGAAGATCTTGGAAAATGTAATTCTACTTTTACTATAATGAAGATTGTCTCAACAGGCTTATTCTTATTTTTTACATTCGCGATATTTTTGTCCCAAAAGTATTTATTTTCTTTCAATTTTGAAAGCAAAACGCAGGAATATGTCTTACTGATCTTTATTTTAATAGTTGCCCTTTCTTCTTTATCGCAAATTCCTATAATGACTTTTACAGCTAGAATGGAAATTACCAAGAAAAACATACCTATCTTGCTGCAAGGCTTGGGAGAAAACATTGCGAAGGTAATTTTGATCATATTAGGGTTCAGGGCATTAGCAATATCATTATCTAGTCTTTCGGTATCAATTGTAGGGGGTATTTTTTTGATCTTTCTTTTTAAAAATTATCCTTTTTCGATATTTGATAAGGAATTAGCGAAAAAGTATTTAAAAATCACATTTCCTATCCTGGGGATAGTAATTATATCGATAATAATAGCGAACATAGATAAAGTTATATTACAATTTCTTACCAGTTCCGAAGAGCTGGGTTATTATGTCGCGGGATATAAAATAAGTTTTTTTATAATGTTGATAGGAATCTCTTTTGGAAATTTATTTTTTCCGTTAGCATCCGGTTATATAGGCAATAAAAATTACTTGGGCATTAAAGACAAAATAAACAGCTTTGAAAAATTTGTATATTTATTCGTAATGCCTATGGTCATATTCATGGCAATTTACTCCCCCGTTATAGTAAAAGTTTTTTTGGGCAACAAATACATGCCGTCTGTGAATATATTATCCATTATGACAATAGCGGCATTCATATTACTAATAACTCAGCCTTACCGTACCATTCTTTTTTCAGGGGGGTTTTTTAAGGAAAGCACATTGCTCAATCTCTACGGTTTGATCATTTTTATAATAATGGAATACATTTTTGTTTCTCAAAGGTACTTAAATTTAGGCGCCTTAGGCGCGGCGCTCGCCGCGTTTACTTTAAATATATTTTTATTTATAATTTTCAAGGCCTCAACAATTAAAAAAATTCCTCAGTTAAAAATGCAATCTAACCTCGAATATATGGGGTACGGAATAGCTAATTTTATAATTTTCTATTTTACTTATACATATTTTTCTATCCATTCAGGCAACATTTTTAAATTTATGTTCCCTTTATGCTATTTTTCGATAACTTATATATCTCTATACTTATGCAGATTATTAAAAAAATCTGATTTTCTGGCGCTAAAAGATTTTATAAACATAAAAGCAATGAGTAATTACGTAAAAGACGAATTTTTCGACTCTAAAACTGTTTCTCTGGGTTAAATTTAATAAATTGATTTATGGTAATGGAAGCATCTATATATAAAAAAGGAAGATATAAAAATGAAAATTTTGATTACGGGAGGAGCTGGTTTTATAGGAATTAATGCCGCTAGCAGGTTTCTCGAAGAAAATAATAAAGTTATTATTTTTGATGATCTGTTACGCAAGGGGGCTGCGGCAAATGTTAAGTGGCTAAGAAGTCATGGTAAATTTGAATTTATAAAAGGCGATATTCGGAATTATAAGCAAGTTAAAAGTTGTTTTCTTAGGCACAAAGATATTGGCGCGGTATTACATTTAGCCGCGCAGGTCGCAGTAACCGATTCTATATTAAACCCAAGAAAAGATTTTGAAACCAACGCCTTGGGGACATTTAATATCTGTGAAGGTGCCAGGCAGGTCCAACCGGAAGCAGTTATTTTAAATGCTTCAACTAATAAGGTTTACGGCTCCCTAAATGATCTGGAGATTATTGAAGAAAACGGAATATATAAATATAAGGCCTTGCCGTATGGTATATCTGAGACTCGTTTTTTGGATTTTTGTTCGCCATATGGCTGTTCAAAAGGATCCGCCGATCAATATGTGCGCGATTATACCAAAACATATGCGTTAAAAAGCGTCACTTTCCGCCAATCTTGTATTTATGGTTCTCGGCAATTCGGAACGGAAGACCAAGGGTGGGTTGCTTGGTTTACAATATGTGCAGTCCTGGGGAATCCAATTACTATCTATGGTGATGGTAAACAGACGAGAGATGTGCTTTTTATCGGTGACCTACTAGACTGCTATTTAAGCGCCCTCAATCGCATAAATGAAATTTCAGGCGAAACTTATAATATAGGAGGCGGGCCGGAAAACGTGCTTTCCCCCCTTAGATTAGTGTCTATATTAGAACAAATCAGCGGCATAAAGATCAAATACAGCTTATCAGACTGGCGCCTGGGCGACCAAAAAGTATTTATCTGCGATATTAGAAAAGCGTTGAAAGATTTTAAATGGAAGCCTAAGATCAAAACCGAAGAGGGCATAAAAAGGCTTTTTGAATGGATTTCGGAAAATAAAAAATTACTAAGTACTATAAAAAAATAAAATGGCAACAGACAAAATAAAGATAGCAATCATAAGTTTTGGGCTTTGTGATATTAATATAACGTTAGCAAAGTACCTTTCGAAATATATAAAAGTGGACCTGTATATCGTAATGAACCAAAATATGAAAAAACACAGCATTATGAATTTTGATAACGTTAAGACAGAAGATGGTTTTTTGCCGGAAGAGATCTTAGACAAATCGATAGATGGCAAGGTGCGGAGGTATATAAGCGGCGCATTCAAGCATAGAGTATTCTTATATCCCGGCTCCGGCTTTAAGAAACCGGCGAATATTATCTCATTTTATAAATTCTCCAAGTTTTTAAAAGAGAAAAAATACAACGGCATTCATTTTAGCGGAAATGACATCTCGCAATTTTTTATTTCTGTATTTATGTGGAATGTCCCAAAAATTCACACGATCCATGACTATATCGGGCATGAAGGCGAAAGAAAATTTATTGCCGAATTGCTCAACAAGTATCTTGTCATAACAAAACGGCAAAAAATATTTCATTCCGGATTCTGCCTCACACAAATAAATGCCGCGTTGCTAAAAATGCGGAAAGCGAGCATCAATCATATCCCGTTCGGGTGTTTAGAAGTTTATAGAATGTGGAAGGATCCTTTAACTCAAGAAGACAGGAACAAAATCCTTTTTTTTGGCAGAATAGCGCCATATAAAGGTATAAAATATCTGATTATGGCAATCTCGATTATCAAAAAAGAATTTCCTGATTTAAAAGTGACTCTTGCGGGAGAATGCTGGTCGAATTTTGATATTAACGGCTTAAAAAATGACAGCACATATACTATTATAAAACGATATATTCCCGAAGAAATAGTTAAGTTAATACAAGAATCAAGCCTTGTTGTCTGTTCCCATACGGATGCTACTCAAAGCGCTGTTATTATGACGGCCTATGCTTTTAATAAACCTATAGTAGCCACGCGCGTAGGCGGTATCCCGGAAGTAGTCGATGATGGCATTACAGGCGTGCTAGTTCCGCCCAGGGATCATAAAAGTTTGGCGAAATCAATAATATACCTATTGAAAAATCCTGAAAAAAGAAAAATGATGACAGAAAATATTGAAAAAAAGAATAGCGAAGGTGAATTCAACTGGGATCATATCGCTAAAAGAACAGTCAAGGTGTATGAAAAAGCGATAAAAGTAAAATGAAAACTATTTTTGTTTTAGATAATGGCGGTATCGGGGGTGCAGAGAAATTAACAGTTTCCCTTGCCGAAAAGATCATAGAGCATGGACATCAAGCCGCTATTCTTATTTTAGAAAGAGATAAAAGCATAGTGGAATTTACTAACAATAAGGATATTAAGTTTTTCTTCGCCTTAAGAAGATTTAAGCTAGACTTATTGGCTTTTCTTGGAAAAATTAAAAAAATATTAAATGAATACGACCCTCAAATAGTTGTTACCAATGGGCTCTTTAGTTATGTTTTTATATCATTATCATTAAAGTCGCTCAAGTCAAAAACACCTGTATTATTGATATTCCATAGCATTTCACCGTTCTCTTTTAAATACAAAGTATTTGATCTTTTCTATACTATATTTTTAAATATTTTTAAAGGTAAGTGGATCATTTTATATTCTTCTCAAAAGCAAGCCCTTGTTAAAAGATTCTTGTTAAAAGAAAAAGATTTTGAGATAATTCCCGGAGGAGTAGATATATCTTTTTATAACCCTGCGACGCACCTCTGTAAATACCAAGATTTTGATAAAAAAGATATTTTTACTATAACCCACATCGCTAGCTTGAAACCGATAAAAAATCAAAAGGCACTTTTTAAGGGATTAAAAGTTTTTGAAGATAAGACAAAGGCGAATTGGCAATTGCTGATAGCCGGCGAAGGCGAGTGCGGCATTTTAGAGCGGTATAAAAAGATCTTAACGCAATTAGGGATCATTAATAGAGTAAAATTTTTAGGTGTAATTAATGATGTAAGAAAGGTCCTTTGCGTTTCTGATATATTTGTCTTAACCTCTATTACAGAGACTTTACCCCTTTCCGCGTTAGAGGCGCTTTCCATGGGTGTTCCGTGTATTTTGCCTCGTGTGGGTGGGTGTCCGCATATAATTGAAGAAGGAGTTAATGGATATTTGATCCGGCCGAACGACTATACGGGTCTGGGGAATTTGGTCGCAGATATTTATGCTGATACCGAACAGCTTCAAATATTAAAAGAACAATCCAGAAGAACTGCCGTGGAAAAATTCGATTTTAAAAATACCGTTCATAGCTTTATTAATCTTTGTGAAAAAGAGGCATTGAAATGACTTCAAACGAGTTTTATGGAGCATTAGGAGTGATAGGAGAAAAGACGGAAGGTGCATTAGGAGATATGTTAAGCATGAGCGGTATAAGGCCAACAGAGATATATTCCTATAAAAACGCAGCTTTTTTTATCTCCCGGAACCAGATTATTGAATATCCGCCTTCGTTCGATATTAATAACAAAAGCCTTATGTTATTCGGAAATTTTTTTTTAAAAGATGTACCTTTAGATAAATTCTTGAGTTCTCCCCATGAACATTTAAAGACGGTAATGACTGGAGATAATCTTGACGGGGTTCCTTTAAAATTTGTAAATGGTTCTTATGTAGGCATTCTTAGGCGCGAAAAAAGTTATGTCATCTTTAATGATTTTTTCGGGCTTCAACCCCTGTATTACTATCATAAAAACGGCTCATGCGTCATTTCCACCAGTTTAAAGGTATTAAATAAATATGTGAACGCCGAACCGGATATGGACACATTGAATGAATACCTCAGCCTCGGCACTGTTATTTCATATAGGACTATAAGAAAAAATATAAGATGCCTGCCGCCGGCATCTAAACTGGCTATAAATGAAAATGGAGAAATTAGAATAGAAAGTTATACAACATATGGGCCGGACCCTTTAGTCGAAGATACGCTTGAAAATATCGCAGAACACATAACGGCCGAATTTAAAACCGCTATAAAAAGAATATATTCTAATAAATTGAAATATTGCTTAAACCTAACCGGCGGGGCGGACACAAGACTTATTTTTTTTGAATGGCCCGACAGACATGGTTTGCTGACCGAAACAGCCGGGGCGCCCGACTCCTCAGATGTATTAAAGGCCATGGAATTAGTGGATACATGCGGAAATCCGGCCCTGCACGCTTTAGAAAATTTGGAAGAAGAAAAGTATTTAGACGGATTTAAGTCGTATTATGAATTGTGTGACAACCCTTTAAACGTGAGGCAGAATTTCAATCTGCATCATTTACAATGGAAAATTTCAAGATCTGCTGATATAAGAATATTCGGCGCCGGGGAACTATTAGGCGGAGAAAACCTGTATTTGAGCAGAAGCCCTTTGTATTTGTTAAGAGAAGGGATCCTGCCTTATCGTTATCATAGATTGGAGGAGGCTGACGGATTATCGGTCATAAAAGATGTCCTCAAAGCACAATATAAATTAGGTCTGAATAATTTGCTGAGAGAAGATCTTCGAAGAGGGGTTATTTCACATAATGAGTTAGACACAATGGAAAAATATCTCGGTTGCCCGAAATATAAAGAGACTTTTACGGAACGTTTCAGGACATATATTACAGCGTTGGGTAATTATCTTCCATTTATCGAGGTTTTAGAAAATGAATCTATTTTTGTTTCCCCGTATTTTGATAGAGAATTAGTGTCTGCTATTATAAAATATCATCCAAAATATAGAGAATTACGGAGACTTCAATTTTATATTCTTAAAAAATACTACGGTAAATGTCCCGTACCGTTGGATACGACACATTTACCATTAACTTTACCCTATTACTTTCATAAACTTTTTCGGGTTCCGAGATTTATTCTAAATGTGGGGTTTCATAAACGGGTTCCATTTATTCAAAAAGGCAATCCACCATTAGAAAGAATCGACCCTTATTTAATACCTGCCAATAAAGAGTTTAGAGATTATATTAAGGCAACGATTTTTGCTAACGATATTTTTGATAAAAAAAGTTTAGAAGCATTTTTTAGAAAAGTAGAAGCAACAAAAAAATTCAATTTTTTCACGCACCATAAAGAAATAACAAATCTTTATCTTTTATTCAGAATGACCTGTGCAATAAAATTGTAAACCATATCTGTTAAGCAGCAAAGAATATTTCTAATATATGATAGATAAAATTAATATTACCAAAACTTTAGATCGTTATATAAGCGAAATAATTTCTTTCCACCTTTTGTTATTCTATTATCTACGTAAACTAGGCCATATTAATATCGAAAGAAGGCCTGTTTTAGAAAAGATTTTGTTAATTAAATTGTGGGGAATGGGAAATGTTACAGCCCTGTTGCCTATCATAAAGAAATTTAAAGAACAATACGCAGACGCCGATCTGTTTTTTTTAACCTTTGATTTAAATAAGGGTCTCGCCGATAATCTGCCTTATATTAAGAAGACTTTCTATGTAACTTTTTCAACAGACATAAGGAAGATAATAAAGGAATTTTACAGGTATTTGATTATTCTTAGAAAGTTAGAAATTGATCTTTTAGTTAATTTTGAAGCAAGCAATCGTTTATCAGTCATATTTTCCTATTTATCTAAAGCAAAATATATAGTTGGTTTTAAAATACCCTGTTCTGTAACTAATCATTTTTACAGTAGTACAGTTGATACAAATTCATTTAATCATGTCTCAGAAGATTACCGTCGTTTGGCGCAAAAGGCCGGCGTTATGATGGGAAAATATGAATATATTAACCTTCGAGAATATATTTCACCTTCAAGAGAAGTTAAACAAATTTTAGAAAAATATGAATTAAAGGGTAAAATAGTAGCTATGCATGTTGGATCGAGCGACAATTTTAAAGGTAGGCGGTGGAGAAAAGAAAATTTTGCAAAGTTGGCCGACATGTTAATAGTAAAACACGGTTGTGCGGTAGCGCTCACAGGAACAAGAAGCGAAAAATCTCTTGTGGAAGATGCCATAGGATTGGCTAAGAATAAAATAGTAAATCTATGCGACGAACTTTCTGTTCAGGATTTAATTTATTTTTTATCATATTGTCATCTTTTTATATCTAATGATACCGGGCCATTACACATAGCCGCCTCGTTAGGTATCAATACCGTTGGTTTTTATGGCCCATCCAATCCCAGGACTTGTTGTAATTTAAATGATAATTCCATCTCATTCTATAAAGCGACTTCGTGCAGCCCATGCCTTACGAACTTAAATGCCAAAACAAGTTTTTGTAAAAATCATATATGCCTGGATAGCATCTCAGTAGAAGAAGTCTTTTTGAAAATTACAGAAAAGTTTTTTTGAAACTTTAGTTTGGAATCGAGACGAATTATGTTTAATCTTAAGCAGCTCTATTTTTTAGAAAGAGTAATTATGTCAAATATTGCTCGCCCAAAAGTTCCTTATAAATTGGCTTTTGCTTTAACCTATCATTGTAATTTAAGATGCAAAAGTTGTTTTATATGGTCAAGAGAGGCGAAAAACGAACTGACATATGAAGAGATTGAAAAATTTTTTGAAAAATCGAACAAATTTTCCTGGATTCATTTAACAGGCGGAGAAATGTTTTTGAGAGATGACTTGAACGACATAATAGATTTAATTTTTGATTATTGCAGATATTTATGCCTACTAAACATTGTGACAAACGGTCAATTGACAGAAAAAATAGTTTCTACTATCAAAAGAATGATTAAAAAGTGGAAAATCACACCAATTATAACTGTCAGCATTGATGGGCCGCCAGATATTAACAATATGATAAGAGGTTCTTCCGCTGCCTGGGATAATGCGGTAGCTACGTTTGTTGAATTGAAAAAGCTTAAATTGCAGCATGTTTATATAGGATATACCATTTCTCAATATAACGTTGGTAAAATATACGATATGTTTGATTCTGTTAAGCTAAAATTTCCAAGATTAACCTATAATGATATACATATTAATTTCGCGCATAATTCAGAGCATTATCTTAATAATAGTTCTTTATATTTTCCTCTGGAAAAACTGTTTGATGAAAACCTAGGGAAGGTATTGGAGAACCAGAAAGGGGTAAAGGCGATTTTGGAAAAACAATACCATAATAAGCTACGACAGTATGTAAAAAACAAACGGATGCCCTTGCGATGTCAGGCTATGCGTACTTACTGTTTCCTTGATCCATATGGAGATGTTTATCCGTGCAGCATATATAATCATAAAATTGTAAATATAAAAGAAATAGGATATGACCTAAGGAAATTGTGGGAACATGATTTAAGAACAGAAAAGGTAAGAAATGAAATTTTTAAGGGTCGTTGTCCGCATTGTTGGACCCCTTGCGAGGCTTATCCAGCGATATTAGGTTCTTTAAGACAAATAGCAGGTGATGCGATCAGCTCTGTAATTTTGAATAAATAAATTATATGGATAAGAAAAAAGTAATATTATTTATATTTATAGCGGCACTACTTATTAGGATATTTTTTGCATATTTAGGTTTTAGTTATCCAAAACCCGAGTTCCCCGGTTCAGATAGTATGAGATTTGATACTATTGCATTAAATTTGAGTTTAGGTAAAGGTTTCGTTGCTAATGGTGTGCCCGCAACGGATCGGGCACCATTTTATGTTTTCTTTCTGGCAGTTATATATTTTATCTTTGGCCATAATTATTTAGCGGTGATTTTTTTCCAATCTGTTATAAGCGCCCTAACGTGCGTAGTCGTTTTTGGTATAGCCAAAAAAATATTTTCCGTAGATATAGCGATTTTTTCTTCTATTTTGTGTGCGATCTTTCCGCCCCTAATAGGCATCAATAATTATATTATATCCGAACCGATTTAT
>Ga0210056_1000818_pt1 | contig 26752 bp, 22 predicted proteins | sample CryGeyCG2014_080_2_FD_183965 | JGI IMG/M metagenome (GOLD analysis project Ga0210056, IMG submission 183965) | Groundwater microbial communities from aquifer - Crystal Geyser CG07_land_8/20/14_0.80 (SPAdes) (version 2) | ecosystem: Environmental > Aquatic > Deep subsurface > Groundwater | place... | reverse complement strand
AATAAACCCGCTTTCAGGTTAACCCTGCAGCATCAATCGTGATGACGCCGACCGTTTCCGCCTTTTTCCACTCGATTACGGAGATCGTTTTGGACCTCCACCGCACAGGATGGATGGACCCGAATGTGATCCTGCGCCCGTTGTGAATTCGCACATATTGACCCTCATGTCAAGAATGACGGCAACTGGCCCCTCATGTATTTAGGCTGAAGGCTGAAGTGTGCTGACAGCCTTCCACCTTCAGTCTATTCACCTGTACGGGTTATGATTAATCGTTTGACAATGCCAGCCGATCTGTGGAATAAACACTCCCGCAAAAACAGTGGATTTATGGGCATTCCGGGGGGTTGGTCGTGCAGGACAGGTCCATCAAAATCGTCGTTCTCTTTCTGATCCCGCTGCTGCTTTATCTGGTTCCGCTACCATTCACCCCCCTCATGGAGCCGGATGAAGGGCGGTACAGCGCCATCCCCAGCGCGATGAACGCTACCGGCGACTATGTAACGCCGCGGCTGAAAGCGGTTGTATATTTCGAGAAACCGCCCCTTGTCTACTGGGCGACGGCGGTCGCTTTCCGGATTTTCGGAGAGAACGCGTTCTCGTCCCGCCTCTTCGCGGCCCTCTCAGCGTGGGGGTGCATCCTGCTGGTCTATCGCATGGGGCTCTTTTTTCATGATGCGCGGACAGGGCTTTATGCGGCCGCCGTTCTGACCACCTTCCTCTATCATGTCGCCATCGGCCGGATCAACATCCTCGACATGCCGCTCGCCTTTTTCGTCTGCATGGCGATCTGGTCCGGATTTCACTGTTTTGCCGGGGCAAAACAGAAAAAGGGATGGCTTTACCTCCTCTATCTTTTCAGCGCGCTGGCGTTTCTGGCCAAGGGGTTGATCGGAATCGCGTTTCCGTTCGGCGTTGTGGTGATTTGGCTTCTGATCTCCGGCCGCTGGCGGGAGATTTTCGCCCTGTTCTCCCCCATCGGCATCCTGATCTTTTCGGCCGTTTCGCTCCCCTGGCTGATCCTTGTCCAGCAGCAGAACCCCGATTTCTTCCGTTTTTTCTTTATCCAGGAACACCTGCTCCGCTATGCCACCCGGATGCATGACCGCTATCAGCCCTTCTATTTCTATCTCCCCATCATCCTGGCCGGGACCCTTCCGTGGTGCGCCTTCCTGCCCGAGGCGATCCGGGGGGTAGGAAAGGGCGAAAAATGGTTCGGCAGCGTCGAGAAGCGATTGCTGCTGACCTGGTTTGGCCTTATTTTTCTCTTCTTTTCAATCTCTTCCTCGAAACTGATTCCGTACATCGCGCCGGTATTTATTCCCGTCGCTCTAAGTTTCGGTCACCTCTTCCGCCGTTATCAGGAGAGGCCGGGGGAGGGGGGCGCCGGGGAGCTTCCTCCGCTCCGCTACCGGTTGACGGGGATTCTCCAGTCCCTGCTTTTCATGGCCGTTCCGGTCGCCCCCCTCTTTCTGAGGGAACATCGGGTTTCCTGGGACTCCTGGTGGCCATGGGTCGCATTCCCGTTCCTCATCCAGATCCTGATCCTTTTTCTCCCGGATCGGATGCGAAGAAGGAGAGGGCCGGCGTGGTTTGCGACGATCTACCTGCTGTTTGCGCTGTTTGTGGTGACCCTCACCCCGTCGGTTGCGCAATACCTCGCCCCTTACAAGTCCGCCTATCCGCTTTCGCAGGCGATCCGGAAACAGGTTCCGGCGGGCGCAACGCTCTACCAGTACGGCATGTCGCTGTACGGGGTCGATTTCTACACCGGGAAGAGGACCCCGATTGTTGACGACATCGGGGAGGTGAGGTATGGCAGTCAACAGCTTCCGGTTGCGGAGCGGGAACGCTATTTTCTCACCTCCGATGCTTTCTTCCGTCTAATTCGGGAAACGGACGGACTCTATTGCGCCACGGAGAACGACGAAAAATTGGAGAGATTGAAAAAAGAGGTACCCGCTCTTCGGGTCTTGTGGCATAATGAGGCCTACGCGCTGGTCGAGTTGAAGAAGTCCTAAAGAAAAGGGGTCGTGATGAAGATTCGGGAAGATTTTCTGCCGCTGAACCGGCCGTCCATCGGCGAGACGGAAATCGCAAGTGTAACCGCCTGTCTGCGATCGCAATGGATTACGACGGGGCCCCTCTGCAAGAGCTTCGAGGAGCGGTTTCAGGCCCTCACCGGGGCTCGTTATGCCGTTTCCCTATCCTCCGCGACGGCGGGGATGCATCTCGTCCTTTCGGCCCTCGGCATCGGTCCGGGGGACGAGGTGATCACCCCATCGCTTACCTTTGCCTCGACAGTCAACATGATCTCGCTGCACGGCGCCCGACCCGTCTTCGCGGACATTCATTACGACACGCTGAACATCGACGCCGCCGACATTGAGGCCAGAATCACCCCCAGGACGAGGGCGATCATCCCGGTCCATTTCGCGGGCGCGCCGGCGGAGATGGACCGGATCCTGGAGATTGCCGATCGTCATCGTCTGACCGTGATCGAGGATGCAGCCCACGCCGTCGGGACGCGCTATCGGGGGATTCATGTCGGCGGCTTCGGGAGGATCGCGATATTCTCCTTTCATCCGCTGAAGAACATCACGACCGGCGAGGGGGGCCTCATTGCCCACAGCGACGATGAACTGGAAAAGAGGCTTCGCCTTCTGCGTTTTCACGGCATCGAACGCGACGCATGGAAGCGCTACGGGAGAGGAGGCAACCCCGAATACGACATCGAGGCGCCGGGCTGGAAATACAATCTGACGGACATCCAGGCGGCCCTGGGGATAGCCCAGCTTTCCCGGCTTGCCGAATTCAACCGCCGCCGGGCCGAACTCGTAGCGCTTTACAAGGAAGAACTCCAGAGGATCGCCGGCCTGGAGCTTCCCGGCGATCCGTCCTATCCCCATGACCATGCGCACCACCTCTTTGTGGTGAAGATCCTTGCCATGGAGCGGGAAAGGTTCATGGAGCGGTTATCCGATCACAACGTCGGTTACGGACTCCATTTTCCGGCCTGTCATCTGCTGAAGTACGTGAAGGAGCGCTTCGGGGTCGTGAAACTGCCGGAAACGGAACGCGCCGCGAAAAGGATCCTGTCGCTTCCGCTGTTTCCCGACATGAACGACGGGGACGTCGCGTATGTCTGTGCCGCGGTGCGGGAGATCCTGGGCGGTCCGAAAGGGGGCCAAGATTGACGGGAATAATGGATGACGGCGATTTTGAAAAGATGATTTCCCTCGTGATCCCGGTTTATAATGAAGAGGAAAACTTGCCCCCGTTGATGGCCCGGATCCGGCCGGTGATGTCCGCCCTGAAGAGACCCTGGGAGATTATCCTGGTCGATGACGGCAGCCAGGATCGCTCGCTTTCGATCCTGAAGGGATTCACGATCGATCCCGAGGTTCGGGTGGTGGAACTAACGCGGAATTACGGACAGCATGCGGCCATCCTGGCCGGTTTTTCCATCGTCCGCGGCGGGATCGTCGTGACGCTCGATGCGGACCTCCAGAACCCGCCGGAGGAGATCCCCCGCCTGATCGAAAAGATGGAAGAGGGACGCTACGATGTGGTCGGAACGATCCGGAAAGGGAGAAAAGATTCCCTGTTTAGGATCCTTCCCTCCCGGATCGTCAACATGGTGGCGCGGAAGATCACCGGCGTCCGGATGACCGACTGGGGCTGCATGCTCCGGGCCTACCGCCGGACAGTGGTGGAGCGGATGATCGCCTGTCATGAACATGCCACCTTCATCCCGGCGCTGGCGACGCACTTCGGAAAGCGGGTGACGGAGATCGAGGTCGCCCACGAGGAGCGGCACGGCGGCAAATCCAACTATCCGCTCCGAAAACTGATCAACCTCCAGTTCGACCTGGTGGCCTCCTTTTCCGAATTCCCGATCAAACTCATCATGTACGGCGGGATTCTGCTGGCGACCCTCGGCGTCTGTTTCGGCGCCTTTCTCGTGATTGCCCGTCTCGTTTACGGGACCGTCTGGGCGGCGGAGGGGGTTTTCACGCTGTTCGCCATCCTGTTCGTCTTTGTGGGGCTCCAGTTTTTCGCGCTCGGCCTGATCGGTGAATATATCGGCCGGATCTACCGCGAGGTCCGCAAGCGGCCCGAGTATGTGATCGAGCGCGTCTATGAAGGCGATTCATCTTCGACCGGAGGGGCCGCATGAGGGTCGTGGTTCTTGCCTACCACAACATGGGCATCGCGGGTCTCGATGCGCTGGAACGCGCCGGGTATGAGACGGCCTGCATTTTTTCCCATGAGGATGATCCGGGAGAAAACTGCTGGTTCGGTTCGGTCCGGGATTGGGGAAAAGGGCGGGGAATCCCTGTGGAGTGCCCGGAGGAGATCCGGCGGGCGGAATGGGCGGAGAAGATCGCGAATTTCCATCCGGAGATGATCTTTTCTTTCTATTACCGCCAGATGATCCCGGAGGAGATCCTCCGCATTCCGCCGAAGGGGGCGTATAACCTCCACGGCTCGCTGCTGCCCGCCTATCGCGGACGATGCCCGGTGAACTGGGTTTTGGTTTACGGGGAGGAACGGACCGGGGTTACTCTCCATCACATGGTTAAGATGGCCGATGCGGGGGATATCGTCGGGCAGAGGATCGTGCCCATTGCCCAGGACGACACCGCGTTCACCCTCTACGGGAAGCTCTGTGTCGAGGCGGGGATTCTGTTGGATGAATTCCTGCCGTTGATGAAAATCGGGCGGGCGCCCCGCATACCCCAGGATATCTCCGTGGGGAGCTATTTCGGCGGTCGCCGACCGGAAGACGGCCGAATCGACTGGTCCTTCCCGGCTGCGAGGATTTATAATCTGATCCGCGCGGTCACGGATCCCTATCCCGGCGCCTTCTGCCGACTGGCGGATGGATCCAGGCTGATGATTTGGTGGGGTGCGCCGGAGGAGGGCGGCGGAGGGGAGGGGGAAAAACCTCCCGGATGCGTTGAAATCGAAGGGGGTTTGGTATTTGTCCGGACGGGGAGGGGGAGAATTCGGCTCCTCGATGTGCAAATCCGGGGCGAAAGGATGACCGGCGACGGGATGATCCACTATTTTAGAGACAAGGAAGGGATGATGTTATCATGAAGATTTTGATCCTGGGTGTTAACGGGTTTATCGGCCACCATCTGACACAGAAGATCCTCGACGAGACGGACTGGGACGTTTACGGGATGGACCTCTCCGACGACCGTCTCGGCAAGAACCTGCAGAATCCGCGCTTTCATTTCATCGAAGGGGATATTGCAATCAACCGGGAGTGGATCGAGTATCACGTCAAGAAATGCGACGTTGTCCTTCCGCTGGTTGCGATTGCGACGCCCAAGCTCTACGTGGAAGACCCGATCGGCGTCTTCCACCTCGATTTCGAAATGAACCTCAATGTGATCAAACATTGCGTCAAGTATCGCAAGCGCGTCGTCTTTCCCTCGACCTCGGAGGTCTATGGGGCATGCGCCGATCCGGAGTTCAAGGAGGATGAGAGCTATCTGGTCGTGGGGCCAATCCAGAAGGAGCGCTGGATCTACTCCTGCTGCAAGCAGCTCCTCGATCGGGTGATCTACGCCTACGGCACGCGGGGGAATCTGGAATTCACGCTGTTCAGACCCTTCAACTGGGTCGGACCCCGCCTGGATTCCCTCTATGCGGCCAAGGAAGGCAGCTCCCGGGTGGTGACGCAGTTCATCGCCGAGCTCCTGATGAAACGGCCGATCAGCCTGGTCGATGGCGGCAGCCAGAAGCGGTGCTTTACCTATGTTGACGACGGCATTGCGGCGCTGCTCAGCATTCTGGAAAACCGAAACGATGTCTGCAAGAACCAGATCATCAATATCGGCAATCCGGATAACGAGTGTTCCGTCCGGGAACTGGCTCACCTGCTGAAAAAGCTTTTCATGGAACATCCGGGCCACTGCGGCGACAAAACCTATTCGGAAATTATTGAAGTGCCCGCAACAACTTATTACGGCAAGGGATATCAGGATATCTACACCCGGAAACCGAGCATCGAAAAGGCCCGAACCCTCCTCGGCTGGTCGCCGGTCATCGGGCTCCAGGATTCCCTGCGGATGACCCTCTACTCCTTCCTTGAGGAGAACGAGCCGTTTATATGAAAATCCCCCCAACCCCCCTTTGCTAAGGGGGGGGCACGGGGGGATTTTCATGTTTCGTTGTGCACGCGCCTGGGCATGAGGTTAGTGAGGAGTGAGGGGTAAGGAGATGGCGTGATCCGAATCCTGGGGCTGAAAATCGATGTCGATACCTACCAGGGAATGAGGCTTGGGGTGCCCCGCCTTCTTTCCCTGTTGCGGGAAATGGATCTCCGGGCCACGTTTTACCTGAGCATCGGACCGGACGCCTCGGGGAGGGCCGTTCTGCAGCTCCTGAAAAATCCCCGCTTCCTGAAGAAAATGGTCCGGACGCGCGCCGCCAGCCTCTACGGTTTCCGGACAGCCCTCTACGGGACGCTTCTCCCTTCTCCGAAGATTGCCCTTTCGTTTCCAGAGCTTGTCCGGAGGATCGTGGCGGAAGGCCACGAGGCGCAGTTTCATGCGTGGGATCATCGGCGCTGGCAGGATGAGCTTACCGTTCGCCCGGAGGGGTGGATACGGGATTGGTTTAGCCGCGGCATCGACGGATTTGAGGCGCTGACGGGAAAAAGGCCGACCTCTTTCGGCGCCCCGGCGTGGCTGATCGACGACCGGGTCCTCTCCATGGTCCGCGACCTTGGTTTCGACTATCTGAGCTGCACGCGGGCAAAGGCGCCCTTCATCCATGAAGGCGCCGGTCTGATTGAGATTCCATCGGATCTTCCCTGCTTTGAAGAAACGGGCGTTGAAGAGGGGGAACGGACAATCCTCGCCGGGCTTGCAGAGGGCGGGATTCACGTTCTTCCCGTTCATGCGGAAGTCGAAGGCGGGCGGATGAGCGAAAACTTCGTTCGTCTCATTCACGCCGCAAAAAAGCTCGATTATCGACTCCTTCCGCTGGGCGACCTCCTCTCGCTTCTGGATCGGAAAAGCCTGGTTACCCGGCGCTTCCGTCTGCAGCTTCTTTCCGGGCGCTCCGTTCCGTGCGCGGTTTGAACCTTAAGTCAATGTCGTTGACTCAAGGATTTCTCTATTTCAAGTTCCCCTTTTCAAAAGGGTATAGAGGGGGATTTTATGGGCATTCTGTAAAATCTCCCCTCCCCGGGCGGGAGGGGATGAAGGGGAGGGGGAAATGATCACCTCCACCCTAACCCTCCCCCTCTCAGACGGGGGAGGGGATTTTGGACTTTTTTACGTTAGCGTAAAACAGGGCATGAAAAAGCGGTTGACCGCAAACTGGATTCATAGTAGCTTTCCTCATGACTCAGTCACTGTATCCTTTCAGGTTCATATTGCGCCGTTCCAAAAGTCAGAGTACGATGGATCATACATTGAGACCTTTGAAAAATACCCCCGACTTTGTCATTCCCGCGAAAGCGGGAATCCAGAAGATCCTGAAAAGACTGGATTCCCGCCTTCACGGGGATGCAAACTTAGAACGTATGGGAGAAATTCAAAGGTCTTGCATGGTATTTGGGCGGACGGGCTTCATGGTTTGAAAAGATTGTCTAAACGGCAAACATCAACAGGAAATGAAGGAGGATGGCGTATGAAACGTGCAGGGATTATGGTTGTCGTCGGTATCATGGCCATGTGTCTGGCATTCAATGCGGGCGCTGCGGAAAAGGTCACGGTTTACACTTCGCTCGAGACGGATGAAACGGTAAAATATCTCGAGGCGGCCCGAAGGGATATGCCGGACCTGGAAATCAACATCATTCGCCTTTCAACAGGGGAACTGGGCGCGCGCATGCTGGCCGAAAAGGACAATCCCCAGGCGGATCTGGTCTGGGGCTGGGCGGTTACCGGCATGGAGGAATTTATCCCCAAGGGGATGTTCGTACCGTACAAACCCAAAGGCGTTGAAAAGCTCGAGAAGCGTTTTGTTCACCCCAAGTATCAATACGTGGGCATCGATATGTACATTGCCGCCTTCTGCGTGAACACCAAGGTTCTGCAGGAGAAGGGGCTGCCGATGCCCAAGGGGTGGAACGATCTTCTCGACCCGAGATTCAAGGGGCTCGTTACCATGCCCAATCCGGTGGCCTCCGGAACGGGATTCCTTCAGATCTCCAGTATCCTTCAGATGTACGGCGCGAAACAGGGCAAGGAAGACGGCTGGGAGTTCCTGAAGAAGCTGGACAAGAACATCGGCCAGTATATCAAAAGCGGTTCCCGGCCGGCAAAAATGACCGCCGCCGGCGAGTTTGCCGTGGGGGCCTCATTTGATTTCGTCGTGGCCGAGCAGAAAAAGCAGGGCTTCCCGGTCGAATTTGTCTTCCCCGCTGAAGGGGCGGGATACGAGGTGGAGGCCAACGCGCTGCTCAAAGGGGCAAAGAATCCAAAAGCCGCCAAGAGATTCCTGGATTGGGCCGTCACGGAAAACGCCATGAAAGAGTATGCAAAATTCAAGTATGGCGTGACCCTACCCGGGATTCCGACCCGGCCGGATCTGCCCAAACTGTCCGAAATCAAGCTCTATCCGATGGATTTCGGCTGGCAGGCCAAGAACAGCGAGGCTATCAAGAAGAAGTGGGAGGGCCTCTTCTCCAAGTAACCCTCATGCCCCAAGTTGGGCACAACGAAGGATGAAAATCACCCCCACCCCTCCCTTCCCCGTCGAGGGGGAGGGAGGGGTGGGGCATTTTCATATAAACCGTGACATTTTTTTACCCGTACTCTGTATAGAACGCTCAACATCCAAGCGAGGAAGGCCCATGGGAAGAGACCTCAGGCTGGAAAATCTGACGAAACGCTACGGGGGCCTTACCGCCGTGGATCATGTTGATCTGGAGATCCGGGAAGGGGAGTTCATCTGCTTTCTGGGGCCAAGCGGTTGCGGAAAAACCACGATTCTCCGGATGATCACCGGATTTGAGACGGTTACGGAAGGAAAGGTGATCTTCAACAACCGCGTGATCAACGATCTCATTCCCAAGAAACGCGAATTCGGAATCGTCTTTCAGTCCTACGCCCTTTTCCCGAACATGACCGTGGAGGAGAACATCGCCTTCGGTTTGAAGATGAGGAAGATGCCGAAGAAGGCCATTGCGGAACGTGTGGATGCGATGCTCGACCTGATCGGTTTGTCCAATTGGCGGAACCTCTATCCGGCCCAGTTGAGCGGCGGGCAGCAGCAGCGGGTCGCCCTTGTCCGGGCCCTCGCCCCGGATCCTCAGGTGCTCCTCCTCGATGAGCCCTTGAGCGCCCTCGATGCAAAAATCCGGCTCCGTCTCCGGGCGGAAATCAAGCGGCTGCAGCAGGAACTGAAGAAGACCATGATCCATGTGACCCACGACCAGGAGGAGGCCCTCTCGATTGCCGATCGGGTGGTGGTGATGGAAGGCGGGCAGTTCCGGCAGGTGGGACGGCCGATCGACATCTATAAGAACCCGACGTGCAGCTTTGTCGCGGACTTTGTGGGAACATCCAATTTTTTCGATGGGCGCCGGACCCACGGCGTCGTGGATACCGGCCGGAGGAAAATCAAGGTGATGGAGAACGGCGCTGCCGCGGACGAAGCCGTATCGCTGGCGATCCGCCCGGAAAATGTGGAGGTGTTCAAAAAGGCGCCGCACCCCCAGGTCGCCGAACCGATGAACCTCGTCGCAGGCCGGATCGATGTGGTGGTTTTTCAGGGCGCCGCCGTCCGACTTCTGATCCATATGGATGGGGAGGAGATCATTTCCGACATTATCGAAAAGGAGTTTGCACAGCGCGACTTGAAGCGGGGGGATCCCGTTTATGTTTACTGCTCTCCCGAGGCCTTTCTGGTCTTTCCGGAAGGAGGGGGGAGAGGATGAACCCTGTCGGACCTTCCGGAAATAGATTCTCCACCTGGTTTTCCGCCGACAACCTTTTCACCGGCGTGATCATGGCGTTTCTGCTGGTCATTCTGTCCGTTTTCCTTCTCTATCCGGTGGTGGACATCTGCCGGTTGAGTTTCTTCAAGGACGGGGTTTTCACCCTCCAAAATTACGTGGATTATTTCTCCGAACCCCGAATCTTCCGCTCCTTTTACAACAGCATGTTTGTTTCCCTGGCGACCATGGTCATCACCACGATGCTGGCCTTCCTGTTTGCCTATGGTCTCACCCGAACGACCATGCCGGGCAAAGGGTTTTTCTATACCATCTCCACGTTGCCGCTCATCGCGCCGACGATCATCCAGGCCCTCGCGCTTATTCTGCTGTTCGGTCGCAACGGGGTCATTACGCGCTACCTTCTGGGAACGAGCTGGAATATATACGGCGCCACGGGGATCATCGTGGGAGAGATTCTCTACTGTTTTCCAAATGCCCTTTTCATCCTTTATACCACGCTCTCCGCGGTGGATACGCGCCTCGACGAAGCCGCGCAGAGCCTGGGCGCCTCCGCGATGAAAACCTTCTTCAAGGTGACCTTGCCGTCGGCGAAGTACGGGATCGCCAGCGCCGCGGCCCTTACCTTCAACTTGACCATTACCGACTTCGGCATCCCGGTGGTGATCGGGGGGGACTATTCGGTCCTGGCGACGGAGATCGTAAACAAGGTCTTCGGCTTGCAACGGTTTGACCTGGGCGCCACGATCAGCGTGATTTTGCTGATCCCGTCGATCACCGCCTTTGCGATCAATTACTACCTGACGCGGAAGAGCTATGCGATGATCAGCGGCCAGGCGCGCCCTTTTATCCAGCCTTCCCGACCGCTGAAAAAATGGGCCTTCACAGCCTATTCGGCCCTGATCGCCTCCTGCATCCTGCTGGTCTTTATCACGGTCTTTCTCGGCTCTTTCGTCCGCACCTGGCCTTATGATTTCTCGCTCACGCTGAAACATTTTGATTTCCCGTCGCTCGGGGCGAGCGTTCCCCTCTGGACCGCTTTCTGGAACCGCGTACTGGAACCGGGAGCTCTACGGGACATGATCGCCATCAAGTACGCACCCATCTGGACCAGCCTCCTGGTTTCCCTCGTGGTGGCCGTCGTCGGCGCCTCCATCACCCTGGTGGCCGCCTATATCATCGAAAAGAAGAAGCCAAGGGGCGAGCAACTTCTCTACGCCCTGTCGGTTTTGCCGGCGGCCATCCCCGGGGTGGTGCTGGGTCTGGGATACGTGCTCGCCTTCAACAAACCCTATTTCCTGATTTACGGCACAATCTGGATCATCATCATCAACATCGTGATTGCCAATTTCACGCTGGGGGTTCTCTCCGGGACGGCGAATCTCAAGCAGATCGACAAGTCGGTCGAGGAGGCGGCGGTCAGTCTGGGCGCCGGACCGGTCACCACCTTCACCCGGATCGTATTTCCGCTCTCCAAGGTGGCCTTTCTCTCCACGACCACCTTCTTTTTCATGCGGGCCATGACCACGATCAGCGCCGTTTTGTTTCTGGTTTCGGCGCAGATCAAGCTGGCCGCGATCGAGATCATCTTTCTCGATGTGGATGGCCGCACGGCGAGCGCAAACGCGATGTGTACCGTGGTGGTGTTTATCGTTGCGCTCTTTTTGATTATCATGCGGTTGACCACCGGCAGTTCCGGGCTTACCGGAATGAGTGCCGCCAAATGACGGGGGGCTTGCGCCATCAACATACATATAAACACTATAGAGGTCATTGCAAAACGTTTTGTCATGCCCGAATGCTCTTATCGGGCATCCATGATTTCAGGCTGTTACAAGCTGGATTCCCGCCCAGAAAGGTCGCGGGAATGACAGAATTGGGAGTTTTACAATTGGCTCTATAGACAAAAATATGGATAGATAAGGGGGATAGCATGAGGGAAAATAACTTGTTGGAGTCGCTGGTTCAGGTGAGTCCCGGTATGGAGATCTGGTGGGATTCATCCCCGGTCATTTTCAAAAACTGGTGTCAAAAGTTGCTTGCCAAGGCGGATGCGGGGGATCAACAGATGCTGAAGCGTCAATTTGGCCGGATGTACAATACCGAGAATCCGGGGGAGTCGCTTTTCCGCGGCGTCACGACCAACCCCTCCCTCTCTCTCCAGGCCATCAAGGATGATGAGCCGTATTGGAAAGAGATCACTTTCGGCATGATCAGGAATCATCCGGGGATCGATAAGGAGTCCCTCTTCTGGCTTCTGTATACGGAGGTCGTGAAACGGGGCTCCGATATGTTCCTGCCGCTGTTTGAAAAGACAAAATTTCGCGAAGGCTTCCTCTCCGGACAGGTGGATCCGCGGAAGTCCTTCGACAAGGAGACCATGTTGAAGCAGGCCGCGGAACTGGCTGCGATCAACCCCAACGTGATGGTCAAGGTGCCGGGCACAAAGGAGGGATACCCGGTCATTGAGGAGCTGACCGCTCGCGGAATTTCCACCAACAATACCCTGACGTTTGTGTTGCCGCAATTGATGGACTGCGCAAAATCGGTGCAAAGGGGGCTGGAAAAGGCCAAGGCAAATCGGGTGGATCTTTCGCGCTGGCGGTCGGTGATCACCCACATGGAGGCCCGCTACGGCGACTTGGGCGGATTAAGGGATTTCGGAAGGGAAAAGGGCGTTGAACTTTCCGAGGGGGATGTCCGTCTGGCGGAACTGGCCATCTTCAAGAAGGCCTACCGGCTGCTCAAGAAGGGCAACTATCCGAGCAAGCTCCTCTCCTGCTCTTTACGGGTCGGACCGACCGTGGATGGCGTGCGGAGGCTTTGGCATCTGGAGGAGAAGGCGGGCGCCAACATCGTGGTCACCTGTCCGCCAACTTTTATTGATGAGGTGATCCATTTTCCGGGTCAGGAAAACATCCATTTTATAAAGGACCGCATCGATCATGAGATACCGAAGGATGTGCTGGACAAGCTGCTGCGCGTACCCTATTTCGAACGGGCCTATGCGGAGGATGGCTATTCCCGGGATGAGTACAACACTCATCCATCGCTGGTGAAGACGGCGCAGCAGTTTTCGAAGGCCACCGACGATATGGTCGAATTTGCGGGAAAGTGCATTGCAGATTTCTCACGTTAGCGATGAAAGGAGAGAAAAATGAAGCCGTTAAAAGATTGGTTTGTGCCATGGTTGACCACCGCAAGGGAATACGATACCAGCATCCTGGATAAGGCTTGGGCAAATCCCGATTACGGTCGCTTGATGCTCAATGAAAATCCGCTGCCCCCTTCCGAGAAGGTGATCAAGGCGGTTACGGATATCCTGTCCCAGGGAAACCGCTACCCGGACAGTATGAAAAGATTGCGAACCAAGATTGGTAAACTCCACAACCTGGGACCGGAAAATATCGCCCTGTGCAACGGTTCATCGGAGATCATCGACTCGATGATGCGTATTTTCCTCCAGCCCGGCGACGAATTCATCGTCTCCAATCCCACGTTTGGTCTTTTTCCGCCCCGGGCGGAACTGGTCGGCGGGAAGGTGGTCTCGGTTCCGCTCCGAAAAGAGGATCTCCAGTATGATGTCGACGGGATGCTGAAGGCGATCACCCCCAGGACCAAGCTTATTTTGGTCATTAATCCCAATAACCCCACCGGGATCTTTATTGAGGATAAGGACCTGATCCGCTTCTGCGAGACGGGCATCCCGCTGTGTGTGGATGAGGCCTATCTGCACTACCATCCGGAAATTCCCTCCAAGTCCTATCTTATTGAGAAATATCCCCATGTGTTTCTTTCCCACACCTTCTCAAAGGCCCATGGATTTGCCGGTATCCGCTTAGGGTATCTTGTAGGAACGGAAGAGATGGTCAACGCCTTTAATACCATGTTTTTACCCTGGAATGTGAGCCTGATGGCCATGGCGGCGGCGGAGGCGATCCTGGATAATCCGGAGGAGATCGCCATAAAAGTAGCGCATAACAAACGCTGGATGGACATTTTTTTTGCGGAACTGCAAAAGGTCGGGCTTAAGCCTTATCCGGCGCACGGAAATTACATGCTCGTCGATGCCACCATGACAGGCAAAACCACCGCCGAAATTCTGGCGGCCGCGTTGGAAATGGAAAAGATCTTCCTGAAGAAGATTCCCACCATCCACGGGAGGGACGGTTATTTCCGGGTCACGCCCGGCGTGGACAAGGAAAACGAGCGATTCGTCCGGTTTGTCCGAAACTATTTCGGCAAGCGGTGATGTTCCGGGAGGGAATGCGTACAACTTTCCCCTCCCCCGGCGGGAGGGGATGAAGGGGAGGGGGAAAACACTCTCTGAAATACAACCACTTTTCACCCCCACCCTAACCCTCCCCCACTAAAATGAAGTCCCCCTCTAACAAAGTGGGATAGAGGGGGATTTGAGGTGTATTTTCGAGTGAAGATTTACGTATGCGTAAAGCATGTGCCCGACACCGCGGCCAACATTAGACCGCTGGGTGGGACGGCCTTTGATGAGACCGTCAAGTTTGTCATGAATCCCTACGACGAGTACGCCCTGGAGCAGGCCCTCCGGATCCGGGAAAGCGGCTCTGGCGCCGAGGTTGTTGCGGTTACGGTCGGAAAGGCGGTTGCGGCCTCCACGTTGCGGACGGCCCTCGCCATGGGCGCCGACCGGGCGATTCTCGTGAGGACGGACGCCTATTTTGCGGACAGCGTCGAGACGGGCCGCCTCCTCCACCGGGCCATTTCTCTGGACGGTTCCCCGGATTTGATCCTGACCGGCCGGCAATCGGTCGACACGGAAGGGATGCAGATCCCCTACCGATTGGGGGTCCTGTTCGACATGCCCGTGGCCATCAATGTGACGGCCTTTTCGATGGCCGAAGGCCGGGTTGCCGTGGAGCGGGAAATCGAAGGGGACCTCCGCGAGGTGATCGAGATGACAACGCCTTGCGTCGTCGGCGCCGCCAAGGGGTTGAACCGGCCGCGCTGTCCCACCCTTCCCGACATGATGAAGGCGAAGAAGAAGGAGATCCGGGTGATCAACCAAGCCGATCTCGGCCTCCCGTCTTCCGTTCCCGCGGTGGAGCTCCTCTGCCTTCAAGCGGCGCCCGACCGGGGCAGGGGAAGGATCCTGGAGGGCGATCCAGAAAAGATGGTGCGGGAGCTTCTGCGCCTGCTGCGGGAAGAGGCGAAAGTCTTATAGCGGAATCAATTTGCTCCCTCCCCTTCAAGGCTGGTCAGGGTGGGGATGGGGTGGAATTCGAGGCGCGTTATCCGGTGAAAGGACTGGTTCGGAGGCTATGACGAGGATCGGCGTTCTCATTGAGGAGAAGGGCGGCGAGGTCAAGAAGACCCATCTCGGGGCCCTGACCGCAGCAAGACAGGACAGAGAGAGCGAGGTTTACGCCCTGCTGTTCGGCAATCACGCAGAGGCCTGTCGCGGGGTATTGCAGCGTTACGGTGCGGATAAGATCGTGGCAATCCAGACGCTGGAACCGAACCCGGAATCCTTTCCGGAGGTGCGGGCTGTGGCGCTCTGTTTCGCGATGGATGTGTTTCGTCTGGACGCGCTCCTCGGGGTTGCCGGCCAAGTCGGAAAGGATATGTTGGCCCGGGTGGCCTCGCTGAAAGGGGCGCCTCTGGTTCTGGACTGCCTGGATATCGATTTTTGTTCCGGCGTCGTGAAGAAATCGCATTTTTCCGGCAAGACGACGGCGACCCTTCGACTGAACGTCCGGCCCTGGATTTTGGGGATCAGACCCAATATTTTCCCCGAAATCGTCGATCCCCGGAAGGCTGAGATCCTGACCTACAAGGCCCCGGTCCCGACCTCGAAACGGCTGGTGATCCGGGAAGTAAAGCAGGGTTCCTCCGGGGGGCCGGATGTCTCCGAGGCCAATATCATCATCTCCGGCGGTCGCCCCCTCGGCTCCGCGGAAAACTTCCGGATCCTCAAAGAGTGTGCATCCGTTCTCGGGGCGGCGGTCGGCGCCTCCCGGGCCGCCGTGGACGCCGGCTTCGCAGCTCATGCGATGCAGGTGGGCCAAACCGGCAAAACGGTCAGCCCCAGGCTTTACATCGCCTGCGGAATTTCCGGTTCCGTTCAGCATTTCGCGGGGATGAAGACTGCCAAGGTGGTTGTGGCCGTCAACAACGATCCCGATGCGCCCATTTTCCAAAAATGCGATTACGGCCTCCGCGGCGATCTTTTCGAGGTTGTCCCCGCCCTGACAAGGGCGCTCGGTTCAGCTCAAGCGAAGTGAGCCGGATACTTTTCGGGAAGCGGCGGCCTTTTTTTATCAAAGGAGGGCATCATGCGCGACAGTGCACGGGTTGTCATTATCGGCGGCGGCATCGTGGGGTGCAGCATTGCCTACCATCTGACCAAACTGGGATGGAAGGATTTGATCATCCTTGAAAAAGGTGAACTGACCAGCGGCTCCACCTGGCATGCGGCGGGTCTGGTGGGACAGCTCCGCTCCCACCGGAATGTAACGCGGATGCTCCAGCATAGCGTCAGCCTCTACGAAACACTGGAGGCGGAAACGGGTCTCACCACCGGTTGGAAGCGTTGCGGCTGTCTCCATCTGGCAAGCACCAAGGAGCGGCTCTTCGAGTTGAAGAAAGGGGCCACCACGGCCCGCAGTTTCGGCTTGGAGATGCACATGATCACCCCTTCCGAGGCGCTGCAGATCTTCCCGATCCTCGATATGGACGGGATCATCGGCGCGGCCTTCATGCCCTCCGACGGCCAGGCGGATCCGAGCGGACTCACCATGGCGCTGGCCAAGGGGGCGATTAACCGGGGCGCCACGGTGGAGCAGAAGACCCGCGTCACCGGTTTCGAGATCAGGGACAACCGCATTCATGCCGTCGTGACCGACCGGGGGACGATCCGGTGCGAGACGGTTGTCAACGCGGCGGGGATGTGGGGCCGCGAAATCGGCCGGATGATGGGCGTCAATATCCCGCTGGTTCCATTCCAACACCAATACCTGGTCACCGAGCCGATCGCGGGACTGCCGACGGGCCTGCCGACGCTGCGGGACAAGGACAGCCTGCTCTACTACAAGGAGGAGGTCGGGGGGCTTGTCATGGGCGGTTACGAACGGGACGGCATCCCCTGGGCGATTCATGGAATTCCCAAGGGCTTCACCCAGGAGCTGTTGGAGCCGGATTTCGACCACTTCGAGTCCATTTCCCAGGCCGCGATAAAACGGACGCCCTGCCTCGGCGCGGCCGGGATCGCGCGTCTGGTCAACGGACCGGAGGCCTTCACCCCCGACGGCAACTGCATGCTGGGACCGGCGCCGGAACGGGATAACTGCTTTGTTGCCGTCGGATTCAACGCCTTCGGGATTGCCGCCGGCGGCGGGGCCGGGCGGATGGTCGCCGAATGGATCGTGGAGGGGGAGCCGAGCCTTAACATCTGGCCCCTCGATATCCGCCGCTTCGGTCAACATCACCGGAGTCTCCGGTACAATGTCGAACGGACCAAAGAGATCTACGGCAAGCATTACACCATCTCCTGGCCGTATGAGGAGCACGATTCGGCCCGGGGGGTGAAACGATCGCCGCTCTATCATTTGCTCAAGGGCAAGGGGGCCGTCTATGGGGCGAAATTCGGTTGGGAGAGGGCCAACTGGTTCGCCCCGCCCGGGGTAACGCCCGAAGATTTGCTAACATTCGGGATTCCCAACTGGTTTGACCACGTGGCCGCCGAACATCGGACGGCCCGGGAGGCGGTGGTCCTGATCGACCAGTCCTCGTTCAGCAAGTTCGAGGTGGCTGGATCCGGGGCGCCGGCCTTTCTGAACGACATGGCGGCGGGCAATGTGGACCGTCCCGTGGGAACGACCGTCTATACCCAGCTCTGCAATGACCGGGGCGGGGTCGAGGCGGACATCACCATCTCGCGCCTGGCAAAAGATCGCTTCTTTGTGATCACCGGCGCCGCCTTCGGGGTGCACGATTTCATGTGGCTTAAAAGGTACCTGCCGAAAGACGGTTCGGTTTTGCTTTGCGATGTAACCTCCTCCTTTGCGATGATTAATGTCTGCGGACCCCTCTCCCGCAAACTCCTGATGCGTCTCTCCGACGACGATTTCAGCAACGAAGGTTTCGCCTTCGGTCAATGCCGGGAGGTCATCATCGGCTATGCCCCGGTGCTGGCGATCCGGGTGACCTACATCGGCGAACTGGGCTACGAGCTCTACATGCCGCCGGAATATGCCGCCCATCTGTACGAGAACCTTTGGGAGGCCGGCCGCGACCTCGGCGTCCGCAACGCCGGGTATCGGGCGATCGACTCGCTCCGGCTGGAGAAGGGGTACTGCTACTGGGGCGCCGAGGTGTCGCCCGACTACAGCCCCTACGACGCCGGAATCGGTTTTGCCGTAGATCTGGACAAGGGACCTTTCAAGGGTCGGGATGCGCTGTTGAAGATCAAACAGGGGGGGGCAAAGTGGAAACTCTGTACCTTCGCGCTGGATCATGACCGGCCGCTCCTGCTTTCCGGCGGGGAGACGATCACCTGCCGGGGCAAGGTTGTCGGGGCGGTCTCCAGCGGCGGCTATGGCCATACGGTGGGGAAGACCATCGCTATGGGTTATCTGTCCGCCGCCGATGCGGATGCTCCGGACGGCTTTGCCATTGAGGTGTCCCGGGAGGCGATTCCGGCCACACGCCTTTCGAAGCCTCCGTACGATCCGGAGCGCCGCCGGATTTTCCGTTAGGCGATCATCATTAATGTCCCCCCACCCCTCCCTCCCCCGTCGAAGGGGGGGGGATTTTCATCCTTGCAAATAACAGCGGTTCCCGGTACGACCCGGACGTTGTCGCTGCCTGTCAGAGGCTCATTCATGAGAAAGGATGCAAGACAGAGTAAAGAGTTTGGAGAAAGGGGCGAGGCGGAATACCGGAGAGAGGACGGGGAATCATCTGACCAGCATCACGTTGCTCGCCGGCGCCATTTGTGACGCCTCCCGCGTCAGTCTGACGTTCATCGTGGCAAAACCTTTCAGGTGCTGGCTGGCAGCAAGATGCAGGGCATCTCCAAAATCCATTCCCTTTTCATACCACCCAAGGGCCTGCGCCGTCTGTTGCGCTTCTTCCATAACAATCATCGGCAGGCCGAGTATGTGCCGAACCCGCCCCACCACCTTAGCCCTGTCAAGCTGATAGCCCAATGGGGAAGACAGCACCCAGACCGATTCGAGAAGCACTGTTTTCAGAACATAATGAATTAAGTGTTGTGTCTCCGGAATACACCGGGCAGGGCGGCGTAATCGTCGATGATCTGCTCGGCGCCGGCCTGCAACAGCTCCCGGCGCAGGTTTTCACGATCGACGGAAGAGAGGACGACTCCCATGCCCCGGTAGCCGGTTTTGGAGGACCGGGCCGTCTGCATGTCGTCGGGCATGTCCCCCAGGTAATAACATTTACCGAACGTCTTGCCGAGCAGGCGGGGGATCATGTCGAGCATGTAGGGATCGGGTTTCATGAGCGAGATCCGTTCTCCGCGCTCGGCAAAGATTCTCTCTTCCTCTCGCATGCAATCATCCAGCGTGATCACGAGACGGAAATATTTCCGCAGGTCAAAACGGTCCAGCGGAAAATCCGCCTCCGCCCGCGGGCGGCCGGTGGCGATGACCAGGATGTGATCCCGAGACAGATCGGCAAGGAGGGGCCTGTCGATCAGGAGGGTTTCCCGGTGAATCAGACCTTCTTCCCGGTAGCAGCGGGGAACGGGGACACCTTGCCGCAAGGTGTCCCCGTAAAGCGCCGTGAAGAGAGACCGACCGAGATAGATCTCCTGAAAAATCCGCTTGATTCGGTTGCCGGTGTCGACGTCGCCTTGATAACAGCTTGTCACGAAGGGATCATGACGTCTGCCGTACCGATCGAGGAGATCCATCAGCGGGCGGGAAGAGGCGTTCAGGAAATCGGCGAGATCCGACACGTCGCAACTGCGAATCGTCTCTTCAGGGTCGGGGGAATCATCCGCCGATAACGGGCCGGTGGGCGTTTTGACAAGAGCAAAAAGGAGATGGAGGATCAGGGCGGTCAGGTCCCAGTCGTTGTTCAGGCCTCCGGTCTGTTTGAGTTCGGCGAGGTCCGCAAGCGGGAAGAGTGGATCGGGCAATTTTTCAAAGCCTATCGCCCCATTGAAGAAGAGCCGTGCCGTTTGGCGCGCCGTCTCCCGGTATGAACCGGAGACGTCGATGAGCACCCCATCCATGTCGAAGACGATCAGACTTGGTAATTTCATGGCGTTTCATATTCCACAGGTGGCCGGATCTGTCAAATGGTATCGGGCTTTCGTTAAATATCGTTTGCCAATTCAACACGGCGGATGTATTTATCCCCATCCGGCGGCCGTGCGGCAACGCTGCCTGGGGAGTGAGTGATCGGTCAGAAAATCTGTAAAAATATCCATCAGAATCGATGTATCAGCGAGAGGCGGATATGGATTTCGCAGGAAATGGTGATTGACGTTCATGGCGGGTGATTCGGATCATCTTTGGCAACGCAAGGCCGACGGCCCGCTCAGGATATGCCTGATGACCTACCGGGGGAATCCGACCTGCGGGGGGCAGGGGGTTTATATCCAATACCTGAGCCGGGCTCTGAAAGAACTCGGACATGAGGTCGATGTTCTATCGGGCCCTCCCTATCCGGAGCTTGCAGAAGGCGTCTCTCTCCACAAGATTCCCGGTTTGGATCTTTACAACCCGGAACACCTCTTCAAGGTCCGAAAGATCCGAGATCTCTCCTCGTTGGTCAACCAGTTCGAATTCATCAGCATGTGTTCGGGGGGATTTCCCGAACCGTTTACATTCGGAATCCGGGCCCACCGCCACCTGCGCAAGCAGAAAAAAAAATATGACATCGTTCACGACAACCAGAGCCTTTCTTATGGTCTGCTCGGTATCGTTCGGAGCGGCTATCCGACGGTGGCCACCATCCACCATCCGATTACCGTCGATCGGGATACGGAGATCGCGGCGGCGGGAAGCTGGCTTTGCCGGATGAAGGTGAGACGCTGGTACGCGTTTCTGACGATGCAGAAGCGGGTTTCTCGGAAAATCCCGAAGATCATCACCGTCTCCGAATGTTCGAAACGCGACATCGGCCGGGAATTCCGGATCCCCGCCGAGCGGTTTCGCGTGGTTCCCAACGGGATCAATTTGGACTGCTTTTACCCGATGAACGGAGTCCGGAGGGCGGATGACCAGATCCTGGTGACGAACAGCGCTGATACCCCGCTGAAAGGTCTCCGTTATCTTCTGGAAGCGGTGGCGGAGATCCGCCGGGAAAGAAAGATCCGTCTTGTGGTGATCGGCAAGCCCAAAACGGATGGGGTGATCGAACATCTAATCGCTGAACTTTCTCTGGGCGATGCGGTCCGGTTTACCGGGCGGATCACCCATGAAGCATTCGCCCGCCATTACGCCGAGGCGACCATGGCCGTCATTCCCTCTCTCTATGAGGGGTTCGGCATGCCGGCCGGCGAGGCCATGGCCTGCGGCGTGCCGGTGATCAGCACCACGGGCGGCGCCCTGCCCGAGGTGGTCGGGGATGCCGGAATACTGGTTCCGCCGGCGAACAAGTCGGCGCTCAAGGAGGCCATCCTTGCCCTTCTGAATGATCCGGAAAGGCGCCGGCGTCTAAGTGAGGCGGGACTGGCGCGGGTAAACAATTCACTCACCTGGCGGCATGCCGCACTAAAAACCGTGGAGGTTTACCGGGAGGCGATCGATGCTTACCGTCGATTTTAAGCAGATCGCGCTAAAGCCGGGGATGCGCGTTCTGGACGCCGGCTGCGGGGGAGGCCGGCATCTCTGTGAGGCGTTTCGGACACAAGGCGTTGAGGTTGCCGGCGTGGATCTCGGATGGGATGATCTTTGCAAGGCGCGCGGATATCTCTCCGTGATGGCGCGTGAATCCCACGGCAGTTGGCTGCTCTCCCGGGCCGATGTCACGAAACTCCCGTTCGCCGAAGGCGTTTTTGACGTGGTGGTCTGTTCCGAGGTCCTGGAACATGTCGAGGAGAGCCGGACCGCCGTTTCGGAGCTGGTCCGGGTCCTCAAGTCCGGCGGGGACCTGGTCGTCACCGTTCCCCGTTTTTGGCCGGAGAGGATCTGCTGGGCGATTTCGTCCGCTTATCACCACGAGCCCGGCGGCCACATCCGGATCTATAAGAAAGGGGAGTTGCTCCGCCTGGTGGAGGCGGCGGGTACGCGTTGCTGGCGAATACGCTACCGGCATGCCCTTCATACGCCCTATTGGTGGCTTAAATGCCTCGTCGGACACAAGAATGAAGCCTTTCCGCTGGTCAGGGCGTACCGGAAATTCCTCGAATGGGACATCATCCGGCATCCCCCGCTTATGGCCATGATCGAGCATACGCTGAATCCCCTGATCGGCAAGAGCATGATCTTCTACCTGAAAAAAGGATACCGCTGATGGAACTTCCCCTTTCGCAAAGCCTTGCCCGGCCCACCATCGATGTGGGCGCCATGTCGGATTTTATCGCCGGTCTGCAGAAGCCGAATGGCGAGATCCCCTGGTCCGCCGGAGGAAAAACCGATCCCTGGGATCACGTGGAAAGCGCGATGGGACTCAGTGTTGCCGGTTGCCTCCGGGAAGCGGAGCGGGCCTACCACTGGATGGCCCAGACCCAGCTTTCCGACGGGAGCTGGTGGTCGGCAACCCGGGACGGTGCGCCGGAGGACAGAACCCGGGACAGCAACGTCTCGTCCTACATCGCCGTCGGGGTTTACCATCATTACCTGATCACCCGGGAGATGCGTTTCCTGAGGCGTTTGTGGCCGACATTGAAGGCGGGAATCAATTACGCCGTCGGGCTCCAGGCGGGTACCGGAGAGATCGCCTGGGCAAGGAACAGCGAAGGGGTGGTCGATGCGATGGCCCTCTTGACCGGTTCCAGCTCGGTCTATATGAGCCTCAAGTGTGGGATCGCCGTTGCTTCCCTGCTGGGGAAAAAACGGGCGGACTGGCAATCGGCGCTGAAGAGGCTCGGAGAGTCGATCCGCCATCGCCCCAGCCTGTTCAACATGATGAAGGCGCGATTTTCGATGGACTGGTACTACCCTGTCCTCTGCGGCGCCGTTCAGGGCGCCGAAGCAAGGAACCGGATCGACCGCTCCTGGGAGAAGTTCGTGGTTCCCGATTGGGGGGTCCGTTGCGTCGGCGATCGGCCGTGGGTGACCACGGCCGAGGCAGCGGAACTGGTCCTGGCGCTGGCGGCGATGGGGGATCGAGAAAGGGCCGCCATCGTCTTCAACTGGATCTGCGACAAGAGATATGATGACGGCGCCTACTGGATGGGGGTGACCTTCCCGGACGGCGTGATCTGGCCGGAGGAAAAAACCTCTTGGACGGCGGCCGCGGTGCTTCTCGCTTACGATGCGCTCCACGACATCACGCCGGCCGGGCGGCTCTTCAGCCATGGCTTCTGGGAGGGAAATCCCTATCTCACGTCCGGCAAAGAATCGTACGCGGGTATGCTCTTCACCCGGCGCACACCCGCTCTTGAAAGATCCGGAGGTTGATTTCCGTGCGGAGAGATCATCGCCCCTACATTCTCAAGCGCCTCGATCTGTGTTTCCAGAAGTGGTATGCGGAGCGATTTCTCCGCCCCCATTTTGATGGCCTCGGCAGGGGGTGCACCTTCATGAAACCCTGGCATGTCGAGGTCTTCGGCGGGCCGGTTACGCTGGGAAGCCATGCCACCGTCATCGCCACGCCGGATAAGAAAGTGCGGCTGACCGTCTGGTCCGCGCTGGGGGGGGAGGGGAGAATCGAGATTGGAAGCTGCTGTCTCATCTGTCCCGGCGTCCGGATCAGCGCCGCCACGGAGATCGTGATCGGGGAGAGTTGCATGCTGGCCCAGGGGGCCTTTGTGACCGATTCGGACTGGCATGGCGTTTACGACCGGAGCCTTCCGATCGGCCATACCCTTCCCGTCCATATCGGAGACAATGTCTGGATCGGGGACGGCGCCATCGTCTGCAAGGGGGTCCGGATCGGAGAGAACAGCATCATTGGCGCCGGCGCCGTGGTGGTTCGTGATATCCCGGCCAATGCAGTCGCCGCGGGGAATCCCGCAGCCGTTGTAAAATATCTCGATGCCGGCCGGCCGGTGAAGACGCGCGCCGACTGGCTGGCCGATCCCGGGGCGCTCGCCGCCCAGTTCGAAGAGATCGACCGTCATTTCATGAAAGACAACAGTTGGCTGGGTTGGTTCCGGTCTCTTATCTTTCCCAGAAAGGGGGATTGATTTGAATTGAATACTGGAGAATTGCCGATGAGAGTTGCCATTGTCGCACCGCCCTATCCCCTCGAAGAGGCGCCCGCGCCGCCGCTCGGCGTCACCTATGTCGCCGCTGCCTTCGAGGCAGCCGGCGCCGAAGTGCGGATCTTCGATTATATCGTCAGCCGCTACACGCCGGAAAAACTACGGGCGCAGATCGACGCCTTCCGGCCTGATGTCCTTGGGGCGACCTCCGTAACGCTCAATTTTCCGGGCGCCGCGGAGATCGTCTGCGAGGCCAAGCGGCATCGGCCATCGCTGATCACCCTGATGGGAGGGCCGCATGTATCCTTTTCCGCCGAACGGACGCTGAACGACTATCCCGGGATCGATCTGATCGTGGCCGGGGAAGGGGAGAGAACCATCGCCGAATTGATGGCCGAGGGGTTCCATCCGGAAAAATGGGGAGAGATCCGCGGGCTGGTTTTCCGGCGTAACGGCCATGTCGTCATCAATGAACCGCAGCCCTTCATCGAGGATCTCGATACCCTGCCGCTCCCGGCGCGTCATCTTCTCCCGCTGTCGCGCTATCAGGCCCTCGGTTATTCGATCAGCATCATCACCTCTCGCGGCTGCCCCTATTCCTGTATCTTCTGTCTGGGACGCCACATGGTCGGGAATCGGATTCGTCAGAGAAATGCCTCGCTGGTCGTGGACGAGATCGAGGAGATTCTCTCCTACGGCATCGACCGGATCAACGTGGCGGACGACCTGTTTGTCTCCAGCCGGGGGAAGGTAAAGGAGGTTTGCGACGAGATCATCCGCCGCGGCCTTCGGGTTGGGTGGAGCGCCTTCGCCCGCGTGAATACCGTCGATCTGGAAACCCTGAAACTGATGCGCGAGGCGGGCTGCGACAGCGTGAGTTTCGGCGTGGAAACGGGAAATCCGGAGATGCTGAAACGGATCCGCAAGGGGATCACCCGGGATCAGGTCCGGCATGCGGTTTCCCTCTGCCGGAAAGCGGGGATCATTGCCCACACCTCCTTCATCGTCGGACTGCCCGGCGAAACGGCGGAGACCCTCCGGGAAACGCGGGAGTTCGCCGCTGGGCTCGGCTCGCTGTACGGCTATCATTTCCTCGCCCCCTTTCCGGGGACGACGGTCCGTGAGGAGGTGGAGAAGTACGATCTGGAAATCCTGACCGACGACTGGACCCGGTATGACGCGAACAGCGCCATTGTTCGGACCTCCGCCCTTTCTCCGGAGGAGATGAACCGGTTCGTGGCGGATTTCGAAGCGGAGATCGCAAAGGTCTGGGAGGAGATGGTTCAGGGATACCATGACCGCACCAGTACGCCGGGGATCGACATGCAGGTGGAAGGCCATTTCCGGATGAAGCTGGTCTATCGCCTGCTATCCGAAGATCTGATCGAAAAGTGGGGCGCGATTCCGGCGCCGGATTCTACCGAAAGTACGGAGCTTCTCCAGGAAGAGCTTTGCCGGCGGATCGTGAAAGCCACCGGCGTCGATGGTGGAATGGTTTGCCGAACCATCCGGGGACTCGTCGAGAAAGGGTACATCCGCCCCGCAATATCCGGCGGGGAATGCCGCTGGCGCTGGACGCACAACACCCGCGTGGACGAAGCAACCGCCGATGGAACGGGAATCAGCCGCGGATACGGGCCCAACACGTTCTTGAGCGGTCGGTGAGAAGGCCAGGGTCTGCCCTTCGGAGAACGCCCAACGTGCCCGTCAGCGGAAGCTCCTCGAAAAGACCGGAATCGAGGGCCATGCCGTAAATACGCCAGGGCGCCTGGCCCCCCTTCTTTGGATCGGGGAAGATGTCATGGATGACCAGATAGCCGCCGGGCATGAGGTGTGAGACCCAGGCGCTGTAATCGATGAAAGCCGCCTCAAAGGTGTGGCCCCCATCGATGAAGATCAGGCTGAGAGGCGTGGCCCAGAGGCGGGCGACGACCGCGGAACGGGAGACGAGCGGAACGACTGTATCCTCAAGGGAAAGAGTCCGGATCGTTTTTCGGAAGGTGGGGAAGGTATCCAGTCGCCCCGTAGCCGGATCCAGGAGCTCCGGATCGAAGTACTCCTGCCCGGGCTGCTGCTCCTTCGAACCCTCATGATGGTCGAGCGAAAAGAGGATTCCCCCGTTCTCTTTGCATCCCATCCCAAGATAGGCCGCCGACCGGCCGCAATAACTGCCGATCTCCAGGCAGGGACCGCGCCCGGAAGCCTCCCTTGCCAGTTCATACAGGCGAACGGCCTCCTCCTCGGCCATGAAGCCCTTGAAATGCATTCTCTTTAATTCATCGATATCCATTGCTCCTGGCCTTTCTTTCTGATAACAGGCTGAAGGCTGAAGCTAAAAGCCTTAAGCCTAAACACCTAAGTCGTTACGCAGAATATACAATTCCGCTCTTCGAAAGGCAAGTTCCATAGTTCCGTTAAAAAAACGCTATCATTTTTTTAAAATTTCCGCTTGACCATATCAATATATAGTAGTATTACAAAACCAAACCCCAATATATTGCGGT
>Ga0210056_1000814_pt1 | contig 26808 bp, 33 predicted proteins | sample CryGeyCG2014_080_2_FD_183965 | JGI IMG/M metagenome (GOLD analysis project Ga0210056, IMG submission 183965) | Groundwater microbial communities from aquifer - Crystal Geyser CG07_land_8/20/14_0.80 (SPAdes) (version 2) | ecosystem: Environmental > Aquatic > Deep subsurface > Groundwater | place... | reverse complement strand
CGTGCACGACCCTAAAGGGTCGCACTACAAAATTTGGAGGTGAAGAATTTCCGGGATAGTCAAGGCAAATTTGAATCTAAAGCTGGAGCAAAATTAAACAGCTAATAATAAGAGGCTGTTTAAAAATGTAGTTGCCCAATTTATTGGGCGACTGTGCCTGATAAATCAGGCAACTACCAAAAGATGAAAGTGAAAATCCTAAGCACTAAATACGAAATACTAAACAATACCAAAGCACAAATGATAAAAATCCAAAACAAAATGAGTTTTAGTATCTGAATTTGGAATTTAGAATTTGTTTAGAGTTTAGAAATTAGGATTTAGAATTTAAGGTTGCTGAGATGGCTGAAAATGAACAGGGAATCAAAATTAAACAGCCTTAATAAAGGAAGGAGGTTAATTATGCGAGAGAAGATAGAAGCAGCACTAGAGCAAATAAGACCTGCTTTGCTAGCAGATGGCGGTGATGTCCAGCTGGTAGATGTCAGCAACGGTGTGGTCAAGGTGAAGCTCAGCGGTGCCTGTGGAGGCTGTCCAATGGCGACCATAACCTTGCGACAGGGAATTGAGCGTGTGCTCAAAGAGCAGGTGCCTGAAGTTAAGGAAGTGATTGCCATCTAAAAATGAAAAGGCAAAAGTAAAAATGCAAAATGACAGGGCAAAAATGATAAATCCTAAGCACAAAATCCCAAACCCCAAACAATATCAAATAACCAAAATTCAAATGACCAAAACGGTTTGAATTTGGAATTTAGAAATTAGAATTTGTTTAGGATTTAGAGCTTAGAATTTCATAGTATTCTTGCATTTTGAATTGTAATTTTAATTTTTTATCTTTGATTTTTGATGTTTTTTGAGAGGCAGGAGGCTTGAATGTTAAAGGATTTTGTTTGTCATTCTTGTGGTGAGAGAGTGGAATTCTCCCCTGAGAAGCGACCTTGCGAGGCGCTCAGCGGCTGGCTTACTGTTTCGCACTGGAAAGGCTTGGGAGCAGTTGAGCAGTACAATTTCTGTTCCCTTACCTGCCTTAAAAGATGGGCAGATGCTCAGGTTCCCAAAATCCCCGAAGTATTCCTAAAGGCCTTCGAGAGAGGAGGCTATTTAAAAATGTAGTGCGAGGCTTTAGCCTCGTGCACGACCCTAAAGGGTCGCACTACGAGAATCTTGGAGGTGAAGAGTATTAAAATTGGATGAGGCAAATCTAGTTTTGAATTTGAGGTAAAATTAAACAGCCTTGGGAGGAAAAGGAGCTAAAAATGCCTATCTATGAATATTTTTGTCCACATTGTAATCTTAAGTTTGAATTACTTCGCCCCTTATCCCAGTCAGACAAAATTGCTTCTTGCCCCCATTGTCATACCAATGCCAAGCGAATGCTCTCTTCCTTCGCTTCCCCTTCTAAAGAGACGGAAGATGTATCTGCCTCGATCGGTGGAAGCTCACCTTGCAGTACATGCTCTGCCGTAAGCTGTGCTGCTTGCAAAAGATAGTGCCATCGGCGATTGAAACCAAAGGAGAATGAGCAAGTGTTAGAAGTAAAAGGGCTTAAACTAAGGCTAAATGGCAAGCCTGTAATTAACGGTTTAAATCTAGAAGTGAAGAAAGGCAGGATACATGGCTTATTGGGGGTAAACGGGACCGGAAAGACAACGCTGGCTAACTTACTAATGGGGATAGGTTACCCAGATGAGGGAAGCATAATATTTGAAGGTCGAGATATCACCAAGTGCACAATTTCAGAGAGGGCAAGGATGGGGATAACTCTGGCCTGGCAAGAGCCGGCAAGGTTTGAAGGGCTGAGCATAAAGGAATATTTGAAGTTAAGCAGGAATTTGGACTCAAACGAGAGCGAAAGTTATCTCTGGATGGTCGGGCTTTCCCCAGCAGAATATCTAAATCGAGCCGTTGATGTGAGCCTAAGCGGAGGAGAAAGAAAAAGGGTGGAGCTTGCCTCCGTCCTGGCTATGAAACCGAAATTGGCTATTTTAGACGAGCCTGATTCTGGCATAGATGTAATCTCACTGCCCCATATCATGAATGGGATAGTTGAAATGAGTAAACAAGGCTCTGCGGTGCTTTTAATCACACATAGTGAAACAGGTATAGAAATAGCAAACAGGGTGTCTGTGATGTGTGCCGGAAAGATAATTAATACCGGAGCACCAGAGGAGATGTGTCAGTGGTTTAAGGATAATTGCCGGACATGTGACCATATCGGTGAGCCAGCTCATGAGGGGGCTTAAGAAATGATTGTTGTCAACGAATACGAGGCGCTACTCGAAGCCTACGGTAAGGCAGGTGGGAGTCTTGATGCCTTAAGAAGCAAGGAAGTAGGCAATCTTGTTATCCATAAAAATAGAGTCCTCAGTGCTAACGAGGTCAAAGGGATAAAAGTAGAGACAGAAGAGACAGAAACTGGTGTTAATATCTACTTTTTAGTGGAGGAAGGGGCGAAAATTAAATACCCCGTCCACTTATGCTTTGGCGTTTTGCCTAAGGAGGGGCTGCAGGAAATTACATTGAAAGTAGAGGCACAAGCCGACAGCGAGGTAACCGTGATTGCCCATTGTATTTTCCCCAATGCCATCAATGTAATACATAAAATGGACGCTGATATAAAAATTGGGAATAACGCCAAGTTTTGCTACCAAGAAACTCATTATCATGGGGAGTCCGGCGGGGTTAAGGTTATCCCAAAGGCAAAAATCAGGGTGGGCAAGAAAGGTATTTGGCAAAGCACCTTCACCTTGATCGAAGGCTGCGTGGGCATGTTGGACTACGACTTTGAGATTTTTGGCGAGGAGAAAAGCATAAATGAGCTTTTAGTAAAGGTCTTTGGTAAAAAGGAAGACGATATAAAAATCGTAGAGAAAATCCACCTTGATGGAAGGGAAGCCAGAGGTTTGGCAAAAAGTCGTCTGGTATTAAACGATAACGCCAAAGCAGTGGTTATGGGTGAAACGTATGGCAATGCCCCTTTTGCCAGAGGTCATGTTGACTGTATTGAAATCGTGAATGGAGAGGGAGTAATAGCAAGGGCGATACCGGTTGTATATGTGAGTGATAAACAAGCAAAGGTTACTCATGAAGCCGCTATAGGTAGTATAGATAAGAAGCAGATGCAAACATTGATGGCCAGAGGATTAAATGAGGAAGAGGCGGTTGACGTCATCGTAAAAGGCATATTAAGATGACACCTTACCACGTCATTGCGAGCCGAAGGTGAAGCAATCTCATCAAGGTCAGCTGCAATGTTGCAGTGATCAGGGTAAGAAAGGACTATCTTTTCGAAATATTGCCGTAGGGTTTTTCTTAAGCGGGTGGGGCCAACGAGGGTTCTAAATTTTCAAACGAAAGGAGGCTAAAAACATGAAAATCGTAAGCCTATGCAGCAAAGGCTCCCGCTGCCCAGTAGTCAAGATAACAGATACACACGTGGAAATAGGAGAGAAAGGCAACACCTGCATTCTCACTAAAGACCAGTGGAAGACCCTCAAAGAGAAGATACTGAAAAAAGAACTCTAAGACGAAAACCGCAAAGCAAACTCCGTAAGCCCCACCCGCTCCACAGAGAATTATTTGCTAAGGTAACCTAGGATGGGTTTGTTAAGGTTAGAGAGAGGATAAAAGTTCATGCCGAAAATCAATCTGCTTGATTCTAAAACCTGCACCTTAATAGGGCTTGTCACCAATATAGCCCTAGCAATCTTTAAGCTTTTTGCCGGTATATTCGGTTTCAGCTACGCCATGATAGCCGACGCTATTCACTCCATGTCCGATTGCCTTGCCACCGGAACTGTTTATGTAGGCCTACGAATTGGAGAAAGACCGCCAGACGAGAGCCATCCTTACGGTCATGCCAATGCAGAAAGTATTGCCGCCTTCCTAGTTGCCCTCATAATCCTCGCTACCGGCGTCTTTGTCGGCGTTTCCGCTGTCCATCTTATTGCCCAGAGGCACTTGGAAACTCCAGCCACGATTGCTCTAGCAGCAGCTGCCATTTCCATAGTTATAAAGGAGGGGATGTTTCATTATACGCTCAAAGTAGGAAAGCGGAACAATAGCCCAGCCGTTATCACCAATGCTTGGCATCACCGCTCAGATGCTTATTCCTCAGTGGCTTCTTTGGCTGGCATACTTGGAGCAAGGCTGGGTTTTCAATATTTAGACCCCATAGCTGGACTTGTGGTCTCAGCCTTTATTGTTAAGATGTCCTTCCCCCTTCTCCGCTCAAACATCGGAATCCTGATGGATGAAAGACCAGAGCCAGCAGTTTTAGATAGAATCAGAGCCGCGGTTCTAAAGGTTGGAGGAGTTAAAGCAATCGATAGTATCAAAGTACATCGCCGTGGTTCTACCTTCACCATTGATGTAGAAGTAGCTGTGGACAGCAACCTCACCGTGGAGCAAGGTCATCAGGTCGCCTCCAAAGTAAAAAACAACCTCCAGAACAAGATTAAGCATGTGCAGGATGTCATGGTCCATGTTAACCCTTATCAACCAAGGCAGCCCTCAGGAAGGGACTGTATGGAGTGATAACTATCTCTTGTATTTCCACATTGTTCCCTTAGCTATTTCAGCCTCTTTAGCAAATTTAACACTCTCTAAGCCGGCCAGTTTTTTCTTGGGACTTGACAACTTTTTATTCCCATGATATTGTAGACTATGTTGATTATTTTAGTCAACAAAGAAAGGCGACATCAGTGAAGCTTTCTACCAAGGGTCGATACGGAACCAGGATGCTTTTGGATTTAGCCCTTCACTCAGGTGAAGGGCCAGTGCCACTAAAAGACATCGCCCGGAGGCAGGAGATTTCACAGTCGTATCTAGAGCATCTAATTACGCCCCTTATGGCCGGAGGGCTGGTAAGGAGCACTCGGGGAGCTCGGGGTGGTGTCTCACTACTCAAGCACCCCAGAGACATTAAACTCAGCGAGGTGATACAGCTCCTCGAGGGGTCCATTGCTCCGGTGGACTGTGTCAATCATCCCAAGATATGCCATCGTTCTCAGCTGTGTGTTACCCGCGATGTCTGGGGTGAGATGAAGAAAGCAATCAATGGGGTTTTAGAGACTACGACGTTGCAGGATCTGGTCAAGTGGCAAAAACAAAAGGAAGCAGCAAGGCGAGGCAGTGAGTCACTACATTTAAGGGAAGCTGCTTCCCTTAGCAACGAAGGAGGTGATCAGTAATGGGGATGGCGAAATCAAGCAATGCCCAAATTGCGGGGAGGGTATTTACCTGTTTGACGCCGAGGATGTCAAGCTCTGCCCGAAGTGCGGAGGTGTCGTTTCCTGCTCTGCCAGGCAAGATTAGGGGATTATGATAGACGTTTTCAAGGATAGCCAGCGATATTGCTAAATTAAAGAGAAGGAAATATGGCAACACAGGAATTTAGCTCGTTCAAGAGAGAGCAGAAGGACCTTATAAATCTTATGCCTCTGCAAACAGGTGGCATCCTCACTGATGCTGCTAGGGAGGCTTTAGTAGAATTTGGAGACGGATTTTCTACCTGCGATTTTTGCCTTGGTAATTTGTGCAACATAACAAATCCCCCTATTAAGAAGTTTGCCCATGAGCTCTTACCCCGATTCTTGGGTTGTGATGTCGCCACTATAACTCATGGGGCCAGGGAAGCCAAATTTATGGTAATGCATTGTTTAACTAATCCTGGCGATACAATTATTGTTGATGGTAACAGACACTATACTACCGTTGTGGCTGCTGAAAGGGCAGAGCTAAATATAATTGAGGTACCAAGTTCGGGATATCCAGAGTTTAAAGTTAATGTCGCCGATTATATCCCACTTATAGAAAAGCACCATCCTAAACTGATTTTGCTCACCTATCCCGATGGTAACTATGGAAACCTACCCGATGCCAAGAGATTGGGGGGAGTCGCCGCAAAATATAATGTCCCTTATATCCTTAATGGAGCTTATGCCGTAGGCAGAATGCCTACAAGCATGATGGAAATAGGAGCCGATTTTATCATTGGTAGCGCCCATAAAAGCATGGCTTCTGCCGGACCTTGTGGCGTATTGGGGATGAAAAAGAAGTGGGAGAATATTTTGCTGAGAAAATCAGCAGTGTATAAGAAGAAAGAGGTAGAGCTTCTTGGTTGCACTGTGAGAGGAGTTCCACTGATTACGTTCATGGCTTCCTTTCCTTATGTAAAAGAAAGAGTTAATCATTGGGATGAGCAAGTAGCAAAAGCACAGTGGTTTTCCCAGGAGCTGGAGAATCTAGGTCTAAAACAGTTAGGGGGAAAGCCACATAGACACGATTTGCTACATTTTGATGCCCCGGCTTTTTATGAGATCTCCCAGCATGTTCCTGAGAGGGGATATTTTCTGTATAAAGAACTGAAGAAAAGGGGAATCTGGGGGCCACAGCCAGGCTTAGCGAAGTCCTTTAAAGTTTCCACCTTCGCCGCAAGCAAGGAGCAGCTGGGTTTTGTTATAGATTCATTTAAGGATATTTTACAGAAACACCATTCTAAGGCGGTGTAGCCAAGAGGTTAAGGCAGGGGTTTGCAAAACCCCGATGCAGCGGTTCGAATCCGCTCCTCGCCTTCAGAAAATTTAGGGAGGTGAAGATATGGCAAAAACAATCGCTGAAATCAATGAAAAAATCCGCAAGGGGCAAGCGGTGGTGGTGACCGCCGAGAAAATAATCGAAGTTGTTGAGGAGAAAGGTGTAAAGAGAGCAGCCGAGGAGGTGGATGTGGTAACCACAGGCACCTTTGGGCCAATGTGTTCTTCCGGTGCCTTTCTCAACATTGGACACTCCAAGCCAAGAATAAAGCTTGGTGGTGGCAAGGTTTACCTCAATGATGTTCCAGTCTACACCGGGTTAGCTGCTGTAGACATTTTCCTCGGGGTAACTGCCCTCCCTGAGGATGACCCCAGAAATAAATTCTATCCCGGCGAGTTCAATTACGGCGGTGGGCATGTAATCGAGGAGCTGGTAGCTGGGAAAGATATAAGGCTTGTAGCCACCGCCTATGGGACAGACTGCTACCCCAGAAAGAAGCTGGAAACCCTGATCAATATAAGAGACATCAATGAGGCGGTACTGTTCAATATCAGGAATGCCTACCAGAATTACAATGTGGCAGTGAATCTCTCTGATAGGACTCGTTATACCTATATGGGGGTGCTTAAGCCAAATTTGGGAAACGCTAACTACTCTACCGCTGGGCAGCTCTCGCCACTTCTCAACGACCCTTATTATAAGACTATAGGTATAGGAACTAAGATTTTCTTAGGAGGGGGAATTGGCTATGTTGCCTGGCAAGGCACGCAGCATAACCCCAATGTCCTTCGTAGGGATAATGGCGTGCCACGGCGGCCGGCGGGCACGCTGTCTGTAATTGGCGACTTAAAGCAGATGAAGCCGGAGTGGCTCCGTGGGACAAGCATGCTAGGCTATGGCTCTACCATAACAGTAGGTATCGGTGTTCCCATACCCATACTCTCTGAGGAAATCCTCCGTTATACAGCGGTGAAGGATGCCGACATCATCACCCCCATCGTGGATTATTCCGAGGCTTACCCGCAGAGGAAGCCAGACATTCTGGGAGAGGTTAGTTATGCCCGGCTAAAGAGCGGTAGGATAGAAGTCCAGGGGAAAGAAGTCCCCACAGCGTCTTTGTCCAGCTATCCCAGGGCAGTGGAAATTGCCCAAATCCTAAAGGAGTGGATACAGAAGGGAGAGTTCCTCCTCAGTGAGCTTGTGGCACCTCTGCCTGGAGTGGAATCGGGCATAACCTTCAAGAATCTTGAGGAACGCCCAATAGAGGGGCGTTAATGATGCGAAGGAAAGGAGGTAACTGTGGCTATTTCTAGGAGAATAGTTCTTCATTTTCCCGAGAGACTGGTGGAGCAGCCGATAATATGTCGGCTGGCTCGAGATTTCAACCTTGAGTTTAATATCCTCAAGGCAGCGGTTACTCCCAACGAGGAGGGGCTTTTGGTCCTGGAGCTGAATGGGGAACAGAAAGACTATGACAGAGGAATTCAGTATTTGACCGAGACCGGGATAAGGATTCAATCCTTGAGCCAGAATGTTATCCGCAATGAAGAAAGGTGCACCCATTGCGGTGCCTGCATCACCATCTGCCCTACGGGTGCTTTTATCATTGAGCCCTCGACAAGGCTGGTGGACTTCTCTGATACCAAATGCATTGTTTGTGGACTGTGCATAAAAGCCTGCCCTCTGCGGGCAATGGAGCTAAAGTTTTAGGAGGTAGGAAATGTTAGAAATAGAAAATCTCTGGGTTAGCACAGGTGAAAAGGAAATCCTAAAAGGGGTAGGGCTTAGCATAGGAGACGGAGAGACACATGTTTTGCTGGGGCCAAACGCCTGTGGCAAGACAACACTGGCCCTAGCCATTCTCGGTTATCCAGCCTACAAGGTGACAAGTGGCTCTATTGTTTTTGATGGGCAGGACTTGAGTGGCAAAACGGTCTCTGAGCGTGCCAAGCTGGGAATCGGACTAGCCTACCAAAATCCACCCGAGGTCAGAGGCGTAAAGCTCAGAGACATAATACGCTTGATAGCAGGAGGCGAGCCATGGGACCCCCTGGTAGAACCGGAGGAAAGATTGGCTACCCCATTTCTGGAAAGGGTGGGGCTCAACGCAGGCTCCTTTCTAACCAGAGATATTAACCTCGGCTTCTCCGGCGGTGAGAAGAAACGCTCAGAGCTAGCCCAAGTCTTCGCGATGAGAGCAAAGTTGATGCTTTTAGATGAACCTGATAGTGGCGTCGATATTGACTCAGTCAAGCTTATTGGCACAGAAATAGGCAAAGCGGCCAAAGAACTGGGGAGTTCGGTTCTGGTTATCACGCATCACCGCCACATATTGCAGTATCTCAAGCCAGATGTAGCCCATGTAATGTACGCCGGTAGGATAATCAGCTCTGGAGAGCCTAGAGGGCTTATCTCAAAGATCGAACAGGAAGGTTATGAAAGATATGCCAGGGAGATTCTGGGAGGTAAGTGAGAATGGACATGAAGAAACTACGAGCATTAGAGGAACTCAGAGATTATTATGAGGAATATGACAAAAAGTTTCCTGAGTGGCTGAAGAAGAGCCGGCAGCTGGCCAGAAATATCCACCAAGAGTATGAAGATAAAGGATTCCCCGCAGGAAGATTTGGGATGGACTTTGACCTTCTCTCCTACCGACCCCACCTTGCCCCCAAGCACCCTCCTCGGCAAAGCTTGCTTGAGCTTGACGAGAATATGAGGCAACTGGCTGAGAGTTGCGGTCAGAGCATCGAAGAGATAGGTAGGACCGGCTCTAAACTTCAAGAGGATGCTGATAGTACTTATCTTGGGTTTACCGAGGAAGCCAGTAAAACTTTGCTTGCTAAATTTCCTGAGGGGCTGATTATTAAGGACATTGAAGAGGCTGTTCAGGAATACCCCTGGATTGAGAAGTTTTGGTCGCATATCTTGCCAATCAATCTCGATAAGTACACGGCCTACAATGCTGGCTACTCCAGGGGCGGTGTCTTTGTCTGGGTCAAGAGGGGCGTTAAGGTTGAGTTGCCGGTTCAAGCTTGCTTCTTTGTGGAAACGCAGATGTATGCTCAGCTCCCCCGTATCCTGGTCATAGCTGAGCCTTACTCCAAGGTTCACTTAATCTCTGGCTGTATTACTCAGCCTGCCTGTGACATGGGATTACATGGCTGCATTACCGAGATGTACCTGGGGGAGGGCTCAGAGGTAACGTATAGTATGATCCATAATTTTAGACCCGGGTTTCATGTTAGACCCAAAATAGGCGCCATAGTTGATGATAATGCCACCTACATTGAGAATTTTATCATAATAGGCCCCTGCCTCAGCGACCAGGCATACCCAACGGTGGTTTTAAGAGGAAAGGATGCGAGAGCTGTCATTCGGTGTATCATTCTTGGTATGGAGACATCTGATATTGATGTTGGTTCCTCGATTATATTTTCTGGAGATGGTACCAGAGGTGAGCTTATCTCAAGGGCTATCGCTACCGGGGAATCGAAAATTACCATGCGTGGAACCCTGAAGGGTTACGCCGATAAGGTACGCGGACACCTAGAATGCCGGGGTATGTTACTCAACCCCATGGCGCGTGCCTGGGCCTATCCGCAGATCAGGAGCACTTCTCCAGAAGCTGACCTTACCCATGAAGCTGCCATTGGGAAAATCGCTGAGGAGCAACTCTATTACCTGATGAGCAAAGGACTAACTGAGGATGAGGCAACCGCAATGATAACACGAGGCTTCCTGGACGTTGAAACCCCAGGATTCCCACCGCTGTTGCGCCGCGAGATAGATAAAATTATTGCTATGAGTTTGAAAAAGGTCTTATAAGGAGGAGTAATGTCTGGAGTGACGATGCTTAATCAATTGCAAATTCCCGTTGAGCCAAAGGTTCCTCAAACCAATGAGGATTTCTGCATAGGCTGTGGCGTCTGTGTCAAGGTGTGTCCAGTTGAAGGTGTGAATATGCTGGTGAAGGAGCCAGTACTTGAGGGTGTGTTCGCTGCCCGTGGTGAGATACCTCAGCCCAAAAGAGATATCAAGGTGGCTATGATTCCTTCGGGAACCTGCCCTCTAGCTGAGTTTTGTATCAAATGCCGGAGATGCGTCACCGAGTGTCCCACTGGGGCAAGGACTTTCTGACCGTCCTTCAGGTGATCCAAGGTAAACGGAGGAATAACATTGGTGAATGAAATTCCTGAAATCGGTAAAATATCCCCTGAAATCTTTAGCGAGTTGATTTTTCCCCGCCTGGGGGCTAAGAGTGATAGGGTTTTGGTGGGCCCTCAGCATGGGGTGGATGTAGGGATAGTAGAAATTGGGGACAAGGTAGTCTCATTTACCTGTGACCCGGTGTTCATCGTCCCTGAGTATGGCTGGGAGAGGGCAGCTTGGTTTGCCATTCATATCCTTGTTTCTGACGCAGTGACCTGCGGACTAAAGCCTAAGTTCCTATCCATAGATTTAAACCTACCCATGGAGATGACCAAGGAGCAACTGAAGAGAGTGTGGGACACTATGCACAAAGAGTGTGAGCGGCTGGGAATCTCCGTCATCTGTGGCCATACTGCTAGATATGAAAATTGCCACTATCCTATGGTGGGTGGGGCTACTGTAATTGGAGTTGGCGACAAAGATGAATATGTTACTCCAAAGATGGCAAGAGCTGGGGATAAGATAATTATTACCAAGGGACCAGCTATTGAGGCAACAGGTATCTTTGCCACCATGTTCCCCCGTATTATTGAGGAGAAATTTGGGACGAGCTTTAGCCAGAAGGCACAGCAGATATTCTATAAGATGTCGGTGGTGGACGACGCTATGACAGCGGTAAGCGTTGGAGTCAGAGAAGATGGGGTTAGTGCTATGCATGATGCCACCGAGTGTGGGGTGTGGGGAGGACTATATGAACTGGCTCAGGCGGCTGGTTTGGGAGTGAGGATAGAGAAGGAGCAAATCGTAGTTGAGGACTACATAAGAGAGATATGCGGCTATTTTGGCATCGACCCCTATGCCTCTATCAGCGAAGGAACACTGATTATTTCGTGTCGGGAGCACAAGGCTAATGACATTGTCAGGGTTCTAGCTGAAAGAGGCATAAGGTCTTCTATTGTCGGCGAATTGACTGAGCCGGGAAAAGGAATGGTTCTAATAGAAAGAGGGAAGGTGAAGAGACTTGAACACCCCATCGTCGACCCCTTCTGGAAGGCTTTCTATGGTGCCCTTAAGAAATACAAATCTTCATAGACGAAAAGTGAGCGCAGAGAAGGAAATCCTAAATTCGAGCCGAGTGATTGCGGTGGTAGGACTTTCTGCTAAACCAGAACGCCCAAGCCGTAGGATAGCCGGCTTGGTGTTAAATTGGAGTGCTGTTCCACTGGCAGGGTTACATGTTGACCCTTTGGCTATAAAAGCAAAGGTGGCAATAGACGCTACCAGGCATGGCAGTGAGATTTGCCATATAGTAGTGAAAAAGATTGACCCTAAATTAAGGACGAAAACAGGTGAGGTAATCGGGGAGAAACCGATGTGGGCTGAAGTGGGCGAGAGGGAGATAATAGAGAACACCAAAGAGGCGTATCCCGGTTTAATAGTTGCTGGCATGGCAGCTAATGCTGTTTTCGGGTCACCAAGAATGGGAGCTATCTTCGGGGGCATGCTCCTGTCTGGGAAAAGAGCCGCTGAGGTAGCTCTGGATATTTTATCAAAGAAGTAAAAGATAACAGATAGGTTTTTAGGAAGGAATGCATGAAACTATACCGGCTGGTTGTGAAAGACGTCACACGAAGGAAAAAGCGAGTGTTATATGCCTCACTCGGTGTGGTTATCGGTGTTACAACAATCGTTGCTGTGCTAACAATCGCCCTTGCTGCAGAGACGAATATCTATGGTCAATTGGAAAAATATGGCGCTAACTTAGTGGTCATGCCCGCAATAAGCGATATTAACGTAGGGTTAGGAAGCTTGAGTCTCGGCACTTTGGCAGTTGGAGAGAACTACATTACTGAGAGCAAATTGCCGGAGATCAGAGAGATAACCGATGGCAAGATAAGGCAGGCACTGAATATTGAAGATGAGGGTGATATTGCCACGATTGCCCCAAAACTTTACATGAACACCGAGGTAAAAGGAACATCTTTGATAGCAGTTGGAGTAGATCCTCAAGAGGAGCGCAAACTCAAGACATGGTGGAGAGTTTCAGAAGGGAGATACCTCGAAGACCCAGGCGACGCATTGGTTGGAGCAATAGCAGCTGAGCTACTTAAATTCAATCTAGGCGACAAAATCGCACTTAACGGGAGGGAGGTAACCATTACCGGTATTCTTGAGGAGACAGGCTCAAACGAAGATTATCAAGTTTTTGTTCCTATAGAAACAGCACAGAAGGCATTCAATAAAGAGGGATTAGTTTCTTCAATAGACGTTCGTGCTCTATGCAGTGCATGTCCTACAGCAGATATCGCCAGTTCTATAAACGAGAACATCCCAGGAGTTCGGGCAGTCGCTGTAAAGCAAATAGCTGAAACCGAAATGGGCATGATGGAAAAGATAAGCAAATTTCTGTTGGCTTTAGCTGGAATCACACTGGCTGTCGGCTGCTTTGGGGTGGTCAACACAATGATGACCTCGGTTCATGAAAGAATCAAGGACATTGGCATAATGAAAGCAGTGGGGGCGTCACGCAATCAGATAATTAAGATTTTTCTCTACGAGGCCATTATTATTGGGGTAGCAGGAGGCTTCTTCGGATATGTAGCTGGGACTTTACTAGCATACATAGTCGGGCCGCTGGTTTTTAAGGGTGTAGCCGTTACTTATGTTCCCCAGTACTTCCTCCCTTCATTGGTTTTGGCTACCTTTATTGCTGTCATAGCGACTGTGTATCCTGCGTTCCGTGCCTCCAAAATTAAGGTTGCCGACTCTTTCAGGTCTTTGTGAGCAGCGAAATGCTAGAAATCAAAAACATATCAAAGATTTATGGCGAGGGCCCAGCCAAGGTAGTCGCCCTGAATAATGTCTCGCTTCGCGTGAACGAAGGCGACTTCATAGCCATTATGGGTCCTTCTGGAAGCGGAAAGTCCACTCTCCTAAACATCATCGGCGGCTTAGATTATCCTTCCAGAGGTGAAGTAATTCTAGATGGAGAACGCATCGACAATCTAGGTGAAAACGATTTTGTCGATATAAGAAGGGGGGAAATTGCATATGTCTTCCAAGAGTATCATTTGCTTTCATCTCTCACCGCCCTAGAGAATGTAATGTTACCTCTAACTTTTTGCGGAGCGGAGAAAGGAGAGGAGCAAGCACTAGAGATATTAAGAAGGGTTGGATTGGCAGGGAGGGCTGAACACAAGCCCAGCCAGCTAAGCGGCGGGGAGCAGCAAAGGGTAGCCATTGCGCGGGCTTTGGTTAATTCCCCGTCATTGATCTTGGCAGACGAGCCAACAGGTAATATGGACCAAAAAATGGGAAGGGAGATTTTGGACCTATTTCACCAACTGAATAAAGATGGCCGCAGCATTATTATGGTTACCCATGCCCCTGAGATAGCCAAGCAGGCAAAAGAAATCATAGTCTTACAAGATGGGCAAATCGTAGACAAGATTAGCCAACAAGGAGGTGAGCAATAAATGTCAAAGATAATACCCGTTTTGGTGCTACTTGCGATGATATTAAGCGTGGCTGCATGTAGTAACAATAATGCGCAAAGTAATGCCCCGATAAAGGCGACATGGATTGAGCCGCAGGTAGTTGGCGATACTGTATCTATACCAGTAAGTGAGGTCGAGAATAACAAGATAATCCACTTTAAGTTTGGAACACAGGATAAAGATACAACCTTTATGGCGTACAAGCTGAGCGGAGAACTCTATGTTCGGGCTAATGTTTGCCCGCCGTGTAGATCTGTAGGCTTTTCTCTCCAGAAGGATATTTTGGTGTGTGATACTTGTATGACTACTTTTGAAGCAAAAACAGGTGAAGGAATTGAGGGAGCGTGTGTGGATTTCCCCAAAGCATCAGTTCCTTATGAAATCATTGATGGCAACATGGTAATGAAAGACACTGACCTAATAGCTGCGTATCAAGATACAATTGAACCTGGGTAGCCTTAAGGGAGGAAGATTTGTCGTATGCTACGGCTCTCCGCTGTCGAAAGTGTGGGCGAGAATATCCGTTGGAACCTCTTAATCTGTGTGATTTCTGCTTCAGCCCGCTGGAGGTGAGCTATGACTATAAGTCCGTGGCTAAAGCCGTAAGTCGGGAGAAGATTGCTGCGGGACCGCTGTGCATGTGGCGCTATGAGGATTTGCTTCCTGTCGATGGCGATGTAGTAGACATCGGCACTGGCTTTACTCCGTTGGTTAAAGCCAACAGGTTAGGACGAGAGCTGGGGTTGGGTGAACTCTATATCAAGAACGACTGCCTCAACCCCACATACTCCTTCAAGGATAGAGTGGTTTCGGTAGCCATTACCAAAGCACGGGAGTTCGGGTTTGATACGGTAGCTTGTGCCTCAACAGGCAACCTGGCTGCTAGTGTGGCAGCCCATGCTGCCAAGGCAAATATAAAGTCTTACGTTTTCATCCCAGCTGATGTGGAACCAGGTAAGCTGACGGGGATAGCAATCTATAACCCGGTCCTAGTGACTGTTGAAGGAAGCTATGATGATGTCAACCGCCTCTGTAGCCAGCTAGTGCAAAGACATAACTGGGGTTTCATCAACATTAATCTCCGACCCTACTATGCCGAAGGGAGCAAGACCCTGGGTTATGAAGTAGCTGAGCAACTGGGGTGGCACGCACCAGACTGCGTGGTGGCTCCCTCTGCCTCGGGACTCCTCTTTACCCGAATTTGGAAGGGACTGGAGGAACTCGCTATGCTCGGCTTAATTGAACCGGTCAACACCCACATGTATCTCACACAGGCGGCCGGTTGTTCGCCCATAGTCAATGCCTTTCAGGCAGGCTCCCTCCATGTACATCCGGTAAAACCAGATACCATCGCCAAGTCCATAGCCATTGGGAACCCTGCCGATGGCTACTACGCATTACGGGTCGCCCGGCAATCAGGGGGTGGTGCCTGTGCTGTTACAGATGAGGAGCTCATCGAGGGGATGAAACTGCTGGCCCAGACCGAGGGCATATTTGCGGAGGCAGCGGGGGGTGTAGTGATAGCCGGACTGAGGAAGCTGGTAGCTTCCGGGGTAATTAAGAGAAATGAGCTTACGGTGGCTTTCATCACTGGTGCAGGGCTCAAAACCCAGGAGGCAGTGGCCGAGGTCGTCCACCCCCTTACCATCCAGCCCACCATAGAATCATTTGAGGAGGCGTTTGATAAGTGAGCCTGAGTCTCTCATGTTGCACTCATGCTATACTATTAGCCTTAGAAAAACAGGAGGATAAGATGGTCAAGCGAAGAGTAATGTTTACCTTTCCAGCAGAGCTAATTAAGGAACCTATTATTTACAACCTTGGTCAGCAATTTAGGGTGGTGACCAATATCCGCCGCGCGGATGTATCCGAAGGTAAGGGCTGGGTAGTACTTGAACTGGAGGGAGAGGAAAAGGATATCGAGCGGGGCATCGACTGGGTGACTGCCAGAGGGGTAAAAGTTGACCCTGTTATCGGAGATATTGTGGAGGGTTAAATGGGAAGAATATATCTTGACTACGCTGCCACTACGCCAATATATCTTATTCCGGACAAGGAGGAGGGCAATGAGCAACAAAGCTAGTGACAAAAAAGATGGGAGAGTCTATCGGACAATACTTGTGCCACTGGACGGCTCGGAAGCAGCAGAAACTGTTCTTGAACTTGCTATGAACCTTGCAGTGAGATCGGGGTCTGTGCTGACGCTGCTTCACGTGTGCAGTCTTGATGAAGCTGACTACGAACGTCTTCACTGGGCTTACATCCAGCGGGCCGCCGACCTCGTCCAACATGATATGTCCAAGATATGTGAAACAGTGCAATGCCGCTTCGAGGACGTGACAGCCACAGTATTCCCTGTGTTGGTTAAGGGTGAGCCGGCGGAAGAGATTGTGCGCTATGCGGAGGAAAATGAGGCCAGCGTCATCCTTATGGCCACCCATGGGCGGTCTGGTTTAGCACAGTCGGTTATGAGTGACGTAACCAACAGGGTAGTGAGGAACTCACTTGTCCCGGTATGGTTGACCAGGACGCTCAGTCCCGGCGACATTACATGCGCTGAGTGGCCCCCAAAGAGGGTGCTGGTTCCGCTGGATGGATCTGAGAGAGCAGCGAAGGTGCTACCCTACGCTACGGAGTATGCCAGGCTGTTCGATGCTGAGCTAGTTCTCATGCGCGTCTGTGAACAACCGCAGATCACTGCTGATTACCCAGAGGCAAATATGCCGGTAAGCTGGGAGGAGCACGTAAGCCAACTGCAGTCCTATCATCAGGCTCAGTGCAGCATCTATCTTCAAGTCGTGAAGGATCGTATCAGTGAGACGGGGCTTAAGGTCAGTGCCGAGGCTTTGTTAGGCAATGCCGCTGAGGAGATTATTGGATACATACGGCAGAACCGTTGTGACTTGGTGGCGATGACTACCCGCGGTCGCTCTGGGATGGCCCATTGGGTATCCGACTCACTCCTTGGTCGCTGGGTTTTCAGCAATGTGACCGAGCAGGTTCTTGCAGCGACTTCCCGTGGCATACTGCTGGTTAGGGGCTGATAATCGTGTCAATGGACCCGAAACCTCTGTGGGGATGAAACTTGGAAGAGGAAGGGAAACACATTGAGCAAGGGATTGCCTGGGTGACCGGCAAGGGTAAGGGTCGCCCCGGCTATTGGCGATATTGTGGAGGGTTAAATGCGAAGAATATATCTTGATCACGCTGCCACTACACCGACACAGCCCGAGGTAGTAAAAGCGATGTTGCCCTACTTCACCAACGCCTTTGGCAACCCCTCCAGTATCCATTCCTATGGTCAGGAAGCGAAGGGGGCTATAGAGGAAGCAAGGGATAAGGTTGCTGCTCTCATCGGCGCCCCAAGCGAGGAAATCGTCTTCACCAGTGGAGGGACTGAGGCGGATAACTTCGCTCTAAAGGGTGTGGCTTTTGCTAATGAGGGCAAAGGTAACCATATCATCACCACCTCTATTGAGCACCACGCGGTGATAGAGACCTGTAAATTTCTGGAGAGAAGAGGGTTCAGAGTAACCTACCTCCCGGTAGATGCGTATGGTTTGGTTGCCCCTGATGATGTCAGAAAGGCTATTACCGATAAAACCATCCTTATTTCGGTCATGCATGCCAGCAACGAAGTAGGAACTATAGAACCAATTACTGAAATAGGCAAAATTGCTGGGGAAGCGAGCGTCTATTTTCACACCGATGCCGTGCAGACGGTAGGGCATATCCCAGTAAATGTAGATGACCTTGGGGTAGACCTGCTTTCCCTTTCAGCGCATAAGCTCTATGGGCCAAAGGGAGTGGGGGTGTTGTATATCAGAAAGGGCACCTGGCTAGTTCCATTTATGCATGGAGGGGATCAGGAGCGGAGGCGCCGGGCGGGCACAGATAATGTCCCTGCCATCGTGGGCTTTGGCAAAGCGGCAGAACTTGCCCAAAAGGATTTGAGCAAGGAGGCAGAACGACTAACTTCCCTTCGTGATGAGCTAATTAAAGGTCTCCTAGAGCGAATTGACCACATCCACTTGAACGGTCATCCCACAATTAGGCTTCCCAATAATGTCAATGTGAGCGTTGATTTTGTAGAAGGGGAATCAATGCTCTTGAATCTTGACCTTGAGGGCATTTGTGCTTCTACCGGCTCAGCCTGTAGCTCCTCAAGCCTTGAACCATCGCATGTGCTTCTGGCGCTGGGACTTTCCCCTGAACAAGCGCATGGTTCACTCAGGTTTACCTTAGGACGGGAAAACACCGAGGAAGGCATAGAGTGTGTTCTGGAGGTACTGCCCCGAGTTGTAGCTAAGCTCAGAGCTATGTCGCCACTTTTAAAGAGTCACAGATAGGAGAAGAAGAAATGCGTGATGTATGGTCTCTATACAGCGAGAAGGTGATGGAGCATTTTAAGAACCCCAGGAATGTAGGGGAAATAGAAAATCCCGACGGCGTCGGGCATGTGGGAAACCCGGTATGCGGCGATATAATGGAGCTTTACATCAAGGTAAAGGACAGTACAATTGTCGACGCTAAATTCAAGACTTTTGGCTGCGGAGCGGCTATTGCCACCAGCTCTATGGTCACCGAGATGGTGAAGGGGAAGAGTATAGATGAGGCACTGGAAATCTCCAATCGGGCGTTAGCTGAGGCGCTGGATGGGCTGCCCCCGATTAAGATGCACTGCTCGGTTTTAGCCGAAGAGGCGCTTAAATCGGCGGTTGAGGACTATTTAAGAAAGTCTAAACATGTCCTGAGCGAAGCGAAGGAAAAGAAGGGTAGCAATAAAAGTGAGTGAACTTCCTGAAATTGGCAAGATCTCCCCCGAGATCTTTAACGAACTGATATACCCTCGTCTGGGGGCAAAAAGTGAAGCGGTGTTGGTGGGACCTCAGCATGGAGTGGATGTTGGGATAGTCGAGATTGGTGATAAAGTGGTGGCTTTAACCACAGACCCCGTGTTTATCGTTCCGGAATATGGTTGGGAGAGAGCTGCCTGGTTTGCCGTTCACATCCTTGTCTCCGACGCCGTCACCTGTGGGCTCAAACCCGAGTTTCTGTCTATAGACTTGAACCTCCCCATGGAGATGACCAAAGAACAACTGGAGATAATGTGGAATACCATACATCAAGAGTGTGACAAATTAGGGATTTCTATTATCTGTGGTCATACTGCCAGATATGAGAATTGCCACTATCCCATGGTAGGAGGCGCCACAGTCATCAGCGTTGGGGAGAAAGATGAATACGTTACCCCAAAATTGGCAAGGGTGGGCGACAAGATAATTATCACCAAGGGTCCAGCCATTGAAGCAACAGGTATCTTTGCTACTATGTTCCCCAAACTTATTGAGGAAAGGTTTGGTTTCGAATTTAGCCAGAAGGCACAGCAAATATTCTATAAAATGTCGGTGGTAGAAGATGCTTTAACTGCTGTGAGTGTAGGGGTGAGGGAGGAAGGAGTTAGTGCCATGCATGATGCCACTGAATGTGGTATATGGGGTGGTTTATATGAAATAGCCCAAGCTGCCGGTTTGGGAACGCAAATAGAGAAAGAGCGAATTGTAATGGAAGATTGTGTACAAGAGATATGTGAGGTTTTTGGCATTGACCCTTATGTTTCTATCAGCGAGGGAACCTTGATTATCGCCTGTCGTGAGCATAAAGCACCAGAGGTAGTAAAGGCTCTATCTCAGAAGGGTATCAAGTCTTCCGTTGTCGGCGAATTGACCAAGCCAGAGGAGGGAATGGTTTTAATAGAGAGAGGGAAGGAAAAGAGGCTCAAACACCCTATAGTTGACCCTTTCTGGAAGGCTTTCTATAGTGCCCTGAAAAAAGTCAAAAAGTCCTAACTGGGGAACTATTCTAATTTTACGAAAGGAATTCGTGGGTAAGATTTTAGTAGACTATTTGACAGTTATCAGCGTTTTAGCTTTAGTTCTAGGCTGGTGTTTTTCTCTAATATAGGGCAGGGATTATGGAAAAAATAATAATTGCCATGAGCGGTGGAGTAGATTCATCTGTTGCCGCCGCTCTCCTTAGAGAGAAAGGTTATGAGGTTATTGGGGTGACCATGAAAATATGGGGTGGTGAAGCTCTTCCTGGGGATGGGACTCGCCATAGTTGCTACGGACCGGGTGAGGAAGAAGATGTGGAGGATGCCTGCAAAGTTGCCCAAATTTTGGGGATTCCTTTCTATACTTTTGACCTCAAGCAAGAATACAAAGTTGAGGTTCTGGACTACTTTTGCTACGAGTATCTATTGGGGAGAACACCCAATCCGTGCCTCAGGTGTAACCACAAGGTTAAATTTGATGCTCTGCTTAAAAAGGCTCTGAATAGCGGAATTGAGTTCGATTATTTCGCTACCGGTCATTATGCCCGAGTGGAATACGACGAGAGCAGACATCGCTATTTGCTCAGAAAAGCCAGGGACTTGAGGAAGGATCAGTCTTATTTCCTCTCCTCTCTATCCCAGGAGCAATTAGGACGCTCGATCTTTCCACTGGGCAACTATACCAAAGAAGAGGTAAGAAAGGTGGCGCAGACTTTTGGGCTCGGCGTCGAAGATAAGCCAGAGAGCCAGAATTTTATCACCGGAGGTTATTCCACCCTTGTGGAGGCAGCAGCACAGCCGGGACCAATACTGGATAGACAAGGGAACATTCTCGGAGAGCACCCGGGAGTTCCATTTTATACCATTGGCCAGCGCAAAGGGCTGAGAATATCAGCCAGAGAGCCGCTATATGTCACGGCTATTGATCGTGAAAGAAACGCTATCATAGTAGGCACTAAAGAAGAAGTTTACGGAGACGAGCTTATAGCCTCGGAGCTAAATTGGATAGCCATAGAAGAATTAAAGCGACCCATTGAGGTAAAGGCGAAGATAAGGTACCGTCATAAGGAGGCTGAAGCAATAGTAGCTCCTAGGGGTAAAGACAAAGTTCAGGTAAAGTTCAAGGAGCTGCAGATGGCAATCACCCCAGGGCAAGCCATTGTCTTTTATGACGATGACATAGTGATAGGCGGAGGGATAATAGAGAGGGTGGGGTCGCTTTCAGGAGGCAAGAAATGAGTGTGGAAAGGGAAATCCTGAATTCCAGCCAGGTCGTTGCTGTAGTTGGGCTTTCCCCGAAATCTGACCGCCCAAGCTACCAGGTAGCCAGTTACCTGAAAGAGCAAGGCTATAGAATAATCCCGGTGAACCCCAGAGCAAAGGAGATACTGGGGGAGCTTTGTTACCCCAACCTTGGCTCCATTCCTGAGCCAGTAGATGTGGTTGACATCTTTCGCCGCTCCGAAGAGGTGCCAGACATTGTGGAAGAGGCAATAAAAATTGGGGCAAAGGCAGTATGGATGCAGGAGGGAGTGATAAACAAGGAGGCAGCTGCTCAAGCTAGAGAAGCTGGACTGCTGGTAGTCATGGATAAGTGTATGCTCAAGGAGCACCGGAAACTACAGACATAAAGGGGATAGATGATAGCCCAGTTCTTCATCACATTTAAGGATTATCTTGTTGAAGTGTTGCCCTTCTTAGCAATAGGGTTCTTCCTGAGTGGTTTAATCTATGAGTTCGTCCCTACTGAGTGGGTGGAAAGACACCTCGGTGGACGTGGAATAAAGCCTATTCTTTATTCCACTCTTGTCGGGACAATCCTTCCCATCTGCTGCTTTGGCTCTCTCCCGGTGGCGGTGAGTCTCCATCAGAAGGGGGCAAGGTTGGGTCCAGTGTTAGCCTTTTTGGTAGCGACACCGGCTACCTCTGTAAGCGCTCTTCTGGTTTGTTATGCCTTGCTGGGGATAAAGTTTACCGTGTTCATATTCTTTGCCGTGATTTTGATGGGACTGGTTATGGGCGCTGTCGGCAACCTTATCACGTTTGAGCCCAGAGGTAGGATGAGCCCTCTCCAAAGAACGGAGATTGCCATAGATCCCGTTTGTGGCATGAGCGTGGATATGGAAAGGGGGTTAAAAACTGAGTATGAAGGCAAGAGCTATTATTTTTGCTCTCCACATTGCCAGGCAGCATTTAAGAAGGAAGCTGATAGATATGCCATTGAAGGTGAAGCTGCGAGGAACATCAAAAGGAGATTAGCTTCTGCTTTGAGGTTTGGCTTTGTGGATATGATTAAGGAGATTGGGCCAGAGCTGCTTCTGGGACTGGTACTAGCGGCGTTGGTGGCTGCGGTTGCTCCTATAGGGAAGTTTGTCGGAAGTTATCTCAGTGGCGGTCTGGGGTATCTATTCAGCCTTGTTTTCGGCCTCATCATGTATATCTGCTCCACAGCTAGCGTTCCCCTGGTTCATGCCTTTGTATCACAAGGGATGAACATCGGTGCTGGAATGGTGCTACTATTGGTAGGCCCGATTACCAGTTGGGGGACTATCTTAGTTCTAAGGAAGGAATTTGGCGCCAGGATTTTGCTTATCTATCTGGGGGTCATTAGCATAATGGTTTTAACCTTGGGCTGGTGCTTTTCAATGATATAAGCACAAGGAAGCGGAGAAATGGGGAATAAAGAAAATCATGAAAGTTTAGTACTCGTTAAGTTATAATTGAATATGATGAATATTTGTGATTGAGGGTGGGGTTAAGCCGGGGGTTTTAAATTTTAACAGGAAAGGAGGGACAAAACATGAAAATCGTAAGCCTATGCAGCAGTTGTAGAAGTTGTCCGGTAGTCAAGATAACGGACACACGAGTGGAAATAGGGGAGAAGGGCAATGCCTGTGTCCTTACTAAGGAACAGTGGGAGACTCTCAAAGACAAGATATTGAACAAAGAACTATAAAGCGAGAAAAACAAAGTTGAAGCCCATGAGCCCCACCCGCTCAATAGAGGCTATGCCATATAGAGGAGGTAAAAAAGACTGCAAAACTGAAAAATGAGGCTTTGGGAAATTAAACTGTCTTCAAAACACAACGGAGGAAAGCAATGAAGGTCACCGTAAGACCATTTTTGTTCATTCGTGATGCCCTTGGGGATCAGCGAGAAATTGAGGTCAAGTTAAACAGCTCGGCAACTATATCCGACCTGTTAACTACCTTGCGAAGGGAATATGGGCTGCCCGATGAAATTCCTATAGGTAGAGGTGTTTTTGAATTGTTCCACGGAAACGAAGTAAGAAACATGGTGATTTTAAAAGACGGAAGGAATATTAGATTCCTGGAAGGCATGGAAACAAAACTCGAAGATGGAGCGGAAATAGCGCTATTCCCTCCGGTGGTCGGAGGATAGTTATAGAAAGCAAAATGCTGACTGAGAACGAACTGAAGAGATACGAAAGACAGATAAGGATATTCGGAGCAGACGGCCAAGAGAGGCTCAAAAATGCAAAGGTCTTCGTCGCCGGAGCTGGAGGTCTCGGCTCAGCTATCTCCATATATCTTGCCGCTGCCGGCATTGGAGGGATAAGGATAGTTGACCATGAGAAGATAGAGCTTAGCAATCTGAATCGGCAGATACTGTATTGCGATGAGGATGTAGGAAGGGAAAAGGCAGCATCCGCTGAAGAAAAGCTGAAAAAGATAAACCCCGATGTTAGCCTGGAAGCCATATCAGAAACAATAGAGGAAAATAATGTCCTTGAACTTGTGGGTGATTTTGACCTGATTGTGGATGCGATGGATAATTTTCATACCAGGTATTTGTTGAACAGGACTGCCATAGTGAAGAACATCCCTTTTTTTTATGGTGCGATTAATGGACTATATGGACAGGCTACCACGATAATTCCGGGCAAGACTGCATGTCTAAGGTGCATATTTCCTGAACCTCCTCTATCAATGACCTTCCCTGTGGTTGGAGCAACATGTGGTGTTATAGGGTGCATTCAAGTAACTGAAATAGTAAAATACATTGTTAAGATGGGGAGCTCCTTAGAGAACAGGCTTTTGCTCTGGGATGGCTTGAATGCAAAGATAGACGAAATTGAGATAGAAAGAAATCCAAGCTGTGAGGATTGTGGCTGGAAATGAGATTAGAAACACGGAAAATCAACCTTTACGATTCTAAAACCTGCACGTCGGTAGGGCTTGTCACCAATATAGTCCTGGCAATTTTCAAGTTGTTCGCTGGCATATTTGGTTTTAGTTATGCCATGATAGCTGATAGTATTCACTCCTTCTCCGATTGCGTTGCCACAGGAATTGTTTACGTAAGCCTACGAATTGGAGAAAGACCACCAGACAAAAGCCATCCTTACGGTCATGCCAATGCCGAGATTATTGCCGCCTTCTTGGTCGCCCTCACAATTCTCGCTGCCGGGGTCTATGTCGGTGTTTCCTCTATCAATCTCATTGCCCACAAACACTTTGAAACCCCTGCCGTGATTGCCCTGGTAGCAGCGGCCACTTCCATAGTCATAAAGGAGGCTTTGTTTCGTTACACGCTCAAGGTTGGGAGGAGGAATAATAGCCCCGCTGTTGTTGCTAATGCCTGGGACCATCGCTCAGATGCTTACTCCTCAATTGGTGCCTTAGCCGGTATACTTGGAGCCAGGCTGGGGTTTCCATACTTAGACCCTATAGCCGGTCTCGTTATCTCAGGTTTCATTATCCAGATGTCCTTTTCTCTTCTCCGCCCAAATATTGGAGTCTTGATGGATGAAAGCCCAAGCTCAGCAGTCTTGGACAAGATTAAAACCACAGCTCTAGAAACTGGAGGGGTTAAGACAGTCGATAGCATCAAGGCGCACCGATTGGGTGCTAGCTTCACCGTTGATATAGAAGTAGCTGTAGATAAGAGCCTCACCGTAGAGCGAGGCCATCAGGTAGCCGAAGAGGTAAAAAGCAGGCTCTTGGGCGAGGTTGAGCATGTGCAGGATGTCATAGTTCATGTTAACCCTTATCGTCCAAAACAGCCCTCACCGAATGCTCCCGATGGTGGTTGAAGCTAAGGATGCTTTAAATTTCAAAACCAAAGGAAAAAGTAAAGCATAAAAATTTGAGATATTAATTCCTCGGATATATGTCTCTCCTTACGAAGTTAGTTATTGCCCCGGATTAAAATAGTTAAATAGCAGAGCTATCTGAATTTAGCGTAACTTAATAGCTCATCATGGCACAAGGACTGATGTAGTTCAGATAGATGGGTGACACATTATATGTTTATAACACTGAGAAATACTTCCTTGTCATTGCGAGCGAAGCGTGGCAATTTTTGTTCCGAGCGAAAGCGAGGAATCTCGTTTTGAGATTGCTTCGTCGTTAACACTCCTCGCAATGACATGGAGGCGTGCCTCGCAATGACAAGAGACGAGTTAGTGTCACCAATCATATGAACCAGTACAAAGATTGTTTAGCAACCTATCCCCCTGACCCCCTTCCCTTAGCAAGGGAAGGGGGAGTGTAGATAAGAGAGGGGTGAAACCCCTCTCTTATAAATCTCTTCCCCCCTCTCCTTTGAAGGAGAGGGGGATGAAGGGGGTGAGGTTAGTAAACACTCCCAGTACACTCACTGTTGCTGTCCAGTGAAAATGTCACCATAATTGTTCTGTGAATTTGTCACCCCCTCTTATCGACATACATTTTGAAGGACCTTAGCCAAGGATAGTTCGGGGCAGGTTTATAGGGATGACGGGTCTTTGGCTCTAAGGTCTTACCTACCACAGGAGCAGTGAGCTCCTGTGGTTTTGATTCTGTATTGTTCTCCAAAACGCACCACATTATCGGGACCTACCGTTCGCTGATAGTTAAAGCAGAATACTTCATCAGGATTAAACCCTTCAGGAGGCTTGTGGTAAGCTGAGCCCGGTTCTTTAGCCGGAACGGCAAACCTCCGGCTAAATCGGGGGAGAAAATCCCAGAGCACCGAGTTAGTTTCCTCGACCGTGCTTGTCCTTGCTATGCGAAGTTCGCTAACCAGCCTGTCCTGGAAGGTTCCCCATAGCCTCTCAATCCTTCCTTTAGCCTGCGGGGAACGTGAGGTAATGGAAATAATACCCAGTTCCTCCATCATTCTGCTAAACTGGGTTGGCTCTCTTCTTCCTGAGAGTTGCTCTTCCAGTGACTCTGGCTCTCTTTTAGAACGCTCAAATATGCCATGGGCATCATGATATAGGGCTTCAGGTATACCATGACTTTCCACAATGTGGTGTAGCAGGAGAGCATATCCCTGAGCATCTTCCTGGTCTCTGAACAAAGCATAAGGGACTTTGCCTGTAGCATCGTCTACTGCTCCTGTAAGGGTTAGATAAGGCCCTCTACCCTCTAGCCAATCATCACGACTGCCATCAATTTGTAGCAGCATCCCCTCCTTAGGGTAGCGTTCCCTTCGGGAGCGATGCTTTGGTGGTCGTCTCTTCCTCGGGCTTCTTACCCCGGCGCCAAGGAGGATACGACGCACTGTGGAGCGGGAAAGATTAATTCCTTCCCGCTCGGCAAGGAGTTCGGTGAAGTGCTGGTTATTGCAACCGGCATAAGTTGACCTTGCCAGCTCTAATACCTGCCTCCTTAAACTTTCGTCGAGGGCATGGTGAGGCTTTCTTCCCCGATTGCCATGTGCTAATGCTGCGGCGCCCTCCTTCCTATACGCTGCCAAAATTCTTCTTACATGACGCAGGGAAAGGTCCAATACCTCAGCCGCTTCCTTCCCAATCATCTTGCCTATCTCCACTTGATTTAA
>Ga0210056_1000812_pt1 | contig 26815 bp, 21 predicted proteins | sample CryGeyCG2014_080_2_FD_183965 | JGI IMG/M metagenome (GOLD analysis project Ga0210056, IMG submission 183965) | Groundwater microbial communities from aquifer - Crystal Geyser CG07_land_8/20/14_0.80 (SPAdes) (version 2) | ecosystem: Environmental > Aquatic > Deep subsurface > Groundwater | place... | reverse complement strand
CAGACAGCCCCTGCTGTCGGTAAGCTGAGCGAGCGGGGGCTCGCAGGGAACAGGTGGAACCGTCACATTACCCCTGTAGCAGGGGCTACAGGGCTGACGATCACGGCGGACTCACAGAGTCCGAATCGTGCGCCATCACAAATATTACTTACACCCCACCCAGCTTCAACCTCTCCCACGCCTCCAGAACCAGCCGACGCGTGCGGTATTCGCCGAAGGCTTTCTCTTCTTTGTTCTTCAGCACCCGGAAGGTTTCGCCGGGGAAAGCCAGGGCGGGGGCGGCGGGGAGGAGGTGCGGGCCGGAGCAGGTGGGGTCTTCCCACGCGTCGAGGAGGTCTGCCAGTTCTCTTTCGCTCAGGCCGTGAGGGTCGAGGATGTAGCGGAGCTGCTTGCGGGTGAGTCCGTAAAGTTGGGCGTAGTAGGCGTCTAATTCGGCGCGGAGGAGGGCGCGGCGGGAGTCGCTCCATTTGAAGGGCGGGAGCGGGATGCCGCTGCCCCCATCCCCGACCCTTCCCCCGTCGCTGACAGGGGAAGGGAGCCAGTCCGGTGGGTTCCATTCGTGGCCGCCGGTTTCGGCTTTGTTGGCTTCCCACTGCTCTTGTAGTAGCGATTTCAATCGCTCATCCGCATCCCGCCACAGGTCGTCGGCAAACGCTTTGATGTCCCATGCGGTGTAGACCAACTCCAGCACGCGCGGCACGATGAAGGCCACGGCGGAGGAGGTATAGGCGGAGGGTGGGAGCACCGGGAGTTGTTTGAAGATTCCAAAGGAATAGTGCATTCCACCGATCTTCTGTCTCGCCACGTAGTCGAGGGGCATGCCGTTCATGTTGGCGAGAAAACAAGGTGTGAGAAGCGATTGGATTGGGTTGTCGAGGAGAGCCAAAGGCAGCGTGTGCCCCGCTGCCGACCGCGGTATGGCGCCGAAGATGCCCGTCCGTTCGTTGGTGGCGTTGGTCACGTCTCGGAAACCGAGAAACCACCTTGGGCATCGATTCTCAATGATGAGCCGAGCTGCTGTCAGCAAATCGTCGGGATGCTCACGAATTATTGCGAGGTCGCTTTCCGTCAGCAGGTGCGCGGGGTCGTCGTTGTCGAGTGAGGCTTCGGCATTTTTACGCCGCATGAGATTCCCTTCCATTGTATCAGAGACATCTATTGACAGTTTGTCCAGAATGAAGCGAACCGTCTCATCGTTTCCCATAGCATGATGATACTGTGCCAGTAGATACCCAAGCAGGCGATTCGCATTCATGGCGTCGCCACTCTCCACGCACTGGATGAGTTCCGACGGCACTCGGGACGTCCGCCGGAAGACTCCCCACCGGGGCACCCAGTAGAAAGGCTGCGGTGTCCAACAGGGGTCGGCAAGCTGCTCGACGCTGACTTCCTGAAGGCTCGTGAACCCCCGCTCGGCGCGCCCCTCGTAGCTGCCAAAGCGGTGGTCGAACTGCCACATCATCTTCGCCTCATACAGCGGCAGCAGACCCTCGCCCGGTTCCGTCTGAAACAGGTGGCTATCGTTTGCCATGTGGAACATCGCCATGAACCTCACCCCCCACGGGTTCTCCCCAGTCTCCTCATTCACCAGCACCGGCACGCGGCGGTAGATGGCTTTGGTCAGTTCGGCGTCGGCGCGGGTGCGGAAGATGGGGCAGGTGCGGGTGTTGGGGTTCAGGAGGGCGAAGTCGTCTCGGGAGAGCTGAAACCGCCGCTCTGCTTGCTGGAGGTCCTCAAAGTGGCGGCAGAAGAAGATGAATTCAGCGCGCTCAACCTTTACTTGGTCACCCGACATGGTGAGCGTGCAGAACTTGAAGGCATGGTGGACGGCGGGGAAGATGAAGGCTTCGTTCTCAAACCCGATGAACTGAGCGAGAGATTCCTGTGTTGCCAAGTCGTCAAAGAATGCCTTCGTCGTATCATCCGTCGCGATCCCCGTCGGCACGATGATGCCCGCGCGGCCGGCGGTGTTGAGGAGCCGCCGAGCCAGTTCCGCAAACAGGGCGTAGGTGTTCACGTCACCCACCGCTGTCAAGGGGAACCGTCCGCTGTCGCGGGCGGATTTGCTCTCCGCTTCTGCCGTGTGCTTCGCCTCCTCAAACGCCGCGGCGAGTGCGGGATTGCGTGTCGGCAATTCCTTGATGAGATTCTCCCTCGCAGCCTTGTTGGGAGCGTTGGCAATGTCCCTATCCTGCCCGGCGAAGAATTCCTGCTCCTGCAACTTGATGCGCTCCCACGGAGGGTTGCCGAGGAGAACGTCAAAGCCGGAGTGGGAGAAGACCTCCGGGAATTCGAGTGACCAGTGGAAGAAGCGATGCTGCGACGCCAGAGCGATGGCGTGGCCGGTGAGATTCCGGGGAATCTGGGCGGGGTCGGCGAGGAAGTCGCGGAGAGTGGCAGTCGTGGGAGGAATTGAACCGCGAAGGCGCGAAGAGCGCGAAGAAGACTCCAAAGAATCTTCGCGTCTTCGCGGTTCCGATAGATTCCAGAAGAAGGCCGAGGTCCAGAGGTGGGCGGCGAGGCGGTCGTTGGCGAGGGTCTCGCTGGCGTAGAGCTGGTGGTAGCGCTCGGCTTTCTGCTTCACCTCGGAAGGAGTGTCTTCCCGGAGGGCGGTCAGCTGGCGAAAGCCATCGGCCAGTTGGCCGAGGGGATCGCCCGCCGTGTCGTCGAGGGTGAAGGCAAGTTGCCCTTTGCTCCGCTCTTCCTTGTTGCGTTTCTTCAACACCGCAGCCGTCGCTTTGTCGTCGCCGGTGACGGGTTGGTAGGCTTCATCGGGAATCGAGTCCGGCCAACCCACGTAGACCAGCGCCTCCCGCTCCCGGATGAGCTTCTTCCATTCCTTCTTTGCCTCGGCGCTGCGACTGGACTCGATTCGCAGTTCCTCGATGCGCTCGTCCAGCCGCTGCCGCTCTTCTTTCACCTGCCGCTTCGCCGCCTCCACCTGTCCGGGCAGCGGAATCCCGATCAGGCTGTTGCCGCACTTGATGCGGTGGTTGAGGAAGCTGAGCGGCTTGCCCGCCCAGTGCCCCTCCAGCCAGAGGGCGAGTTTGCACAGGTCAACGGCCAACGGGTTGAGGTCCACTCCGTAGATGCAGTTCGCAATCACATCCCGCACGGCGAGGCGGAACTGCTCCGGCGTCGGCTCGTCCTCACCGCTCCGCACCCGCGCCAGCTCCCGCCCGATGCGCCGCGCGGCAGCGAGGAGGAAGTGACCGCTTCCACATGCCGGGTCGCAAACCTTGAGGGAGAGAAGAGCCTCTTCTGAACCGCAAAGGCGCGAAAAACGCGAAGAAGAACGCGAAGAAGACCCAAAAAAGTCTTTGCGTTCTTCGCGCCTTCGCGGTTCAAATTCACAGCTTGTTCACCATCCGTTTGACGCCGTCTTTCATCAGGGGCACATTCCAGTTGAGGATGAACCCAAGTTTGCACTCTTTCAGTTTGAGATAGGTCAGCAACTGCGCCTCAACCACCGGGTGAACCTTCTCGACTGCTTTGTTTTCCACAATCACCAAGTCGTCGATGAGCATGTCAATCCGGTAGCCCACCTCGATGCGAACGCCCTCGTATTCAAGGGGAAGCTCCAACTCGCACTCGACCGCGTGGCCCCGTTTGCGAAGCTCGTAGGCCAGACACGCTTGGTAGGCCGATTCCAACAACCCCGGTCCGAGGGCGCGATGGACTTTGATCGCGCAGTCAACAATGTCCGTGGCAATCCCTTCGATGTCCTTCATAAAACCTCTCCTTCCGACTATTGAACCGCGAAGGCGCGAAGGACGCGAAGATTATTTCTTGGGCTTCTTTGCGTTCTTCGCGCCTTCGCGGTTCCAAAGATTGCGTCTTCGCGGTTCACTTGTCTTTCCTCACTCCCTGTGGGACTGGAACGTAGACATACATCCCCAGCACGTCTACCGGCAGGTGTGGGCGGACGGTGAAGCCGCGGAGCCGTTCATCGGTGAGGCGACGGACGCGTCGATGGGCGTCCAGAAGCCGTGTTGCGCGCTCGTGCGCAACCGCCTCCAACCTCGGCGCAAGCGCCGGGAGCAAGTCCTCCACGCTCTGCAACAGCCGCGCTGCCTCCGGTGGGGCAACGTTCTCTGTCGGCGTGGCTTCGGTGAGCAAGCGCAATGCGTCGGACTCTTCCAGCAACTCCATTTCCCCAGAACTCCCGCGCACTCCGAAGACGACCAGCTCCTCGGCGAGGAGAGTGCGCTCACCCCCGTCCCCTCTCCCAACGGTGGGCGAGGGGCGTTTGGTCTCCAACAGGAACCGGATGCGTAGCAGGAGCAAGGTCGTCCGGCGTTGCACGGCATCGGTGCGGATGACGCCACTCCGCGAGGCGGGCGGTTCGGCGTTGGTCGTATCGAAGGCACAGTCGAGCAGGTAGTCGGCGAGCGCGGCGGTGAAGGGATGATTGCGCCCAATGTATGTCACACCTTCGGGGACCGGCGTATCGAAGGTGATTGCCAGAATCTCCTCTCCTGCGTTGGCGGCTCTTCGTCTCCCCGGGGGGGACACGGCAGCGATGTCCATGCGCTCACGAACGGGAACGGGCAAAGCTGCGAGGTCAACTTTCCAGACGCCCTCACCCCTGGCCGCTCTCCCAACTGTGGGAGAGGGGCCAGGGGTGAGGGGCGCGCCGAGGCGTTCGCAGCCCGCGCGCACGAACTGTTCGACGGCTTTGACATCGCCCAATACCGCGTCGGTCTCTACGAGTTCCCGCTGCACGTCGTCCGGGTGAATGCTGCGCTGTGCGAACCGGCTGCGACTTTCCCGTTCCGCGGCTCGTTCCCACTTCTCGTGCAACTCAGCCACGGTCGGTGTTTCAAGGTCAAGCGTCAATTGCTCAGTGGTGACGGACTTCCCGCGCATGAACAGCGCCTTCAAGACCGCTTCCATCACGGTCTCACTGTTTACCGGGATCGGCACGGAGATGCCCAGCGTCTTGTGAATCTGCACCGCCTTGCGGATGAGCACGTCCAGAACGACACCGTCCACCGGGTTGTCGCGACCGTAAAGCAGGACGGTCTTGACCTGCGGCGCGGGTTGTCCAAAACGATCCACGCGCCCTTCCCGCTGTTCCAACCGGTTGGGGTTCCACGGCAGGTCGTAGTGGACAACGGCGGTGAAGCGCTCCTGCAGGTTGATGCCTTCGCTGAGGCAATCGGTGGCCACGAGCACGCGGCGCGTCGATTGTCCCAGTTCCGCGACCAGCGCCCGTCGCTCATCCTCAGACCGCGCGCCCGTAACGGACGAGACGTGAACGGGTGAACGGGTGAACGGGTGAACGGGTGAAAGCGGCGTCGCCCTTTCACCCTTTCTCCCTTTCACCCCTCCATCATTGAGGCGCTTCCTCAGTTCCTCCGCGACATAATCCGCCGTTGCGATGTAGCGGCAGTAGACGATGGGGTGGAAGCCGTCCTTCAGGAGCTTTTCGACCTCACGCGTAGCGCACGCGACCTTCTCATCGGCTTCGCCCTTGAGGACCGTGGCGCGGCGAGCGAACTCTCGCAGGCGTCGGCGCTCAGTGTCCGGCATAGTCGTCTCGCCTTCATCCACGATGTGAGTCGGCGCAACGTCCTCGTTGGTTTCTGCCTCTGTCGGGTCGTAGACGTAGGGCGCAAAGAAGCGGTCCTCCGCCTCGGACTCAAGGTCTTCGAGGGCCGCTGCGCCGCCTTTGTCGGCGAGGCGCTGGGCGCGCGCAAGGAGGGCGGCCTCTGCGGCGGCAGGGCTGGACATGACGCACCGAAGCAAAGCAAGGGCTGTCCAATAGCGGACACGTTGACGGAAGCCGGTCAGTGTCGCGACAGACTGCACCAACTCTCGTGCGAAGGCGTAGATGTCGTTGAAGAGCTTGCCATAGCCCTCGGAAACAGCGTAAGGCACCTCTTTGGGATCACGGTCGGGGAATGGGGTGATCTCCCCCAGCCAGGCTTTCACGTCGGCGCGAGTGCGTTGGATGAAATGCCGGGCCAGTTCCTCCCGCTTGCCCTCAGACAGGGACTCGAAGTTCAATTCAGCGAACTCGGGCTTGAGCAAGCCGAGCAACGACAGGAAGGACTCTTCGATCCCGCTGTGAGGCGTCGCGGTCAGCAGGACAAGATGCCGGTCGAGTCGCTTTGTGAGGTCAACGAGCAACTCGTGGCGCTGCTGTTGGGAAACATGGCGACCGGCGGGCTTGGCGCAGGTGTGAACCTCATCCACAATGACGAGTTCGGGGCAGTGGAGAAGGAACGAATGCCGATGCCGGTCGGACTTCGCATAGTCCATGCTGACCACGAGGTGTTGGTAATACCCAAAGATGCTGTGGTCTCCGGGAGGGAGACGGCGCTCCAACTGAGCTGCCGTGCCGGAGCGCACGACCTCGGCGTCGATGTGGAACTTCTCGGCAAGCTCCTGCTGCCACTGGTCACACAGATGCGGTGGGCACAGAACGCAGACACGCCGCACCTCACCCCGGTCGAGCAGTTCGCGGGCGATCAGGGCGGCTTCGATAGACTTACCGACCCCAACGTCGTCGCTGACCATGAGCCGCACCGTTTCCTGCCGCAATGCCATGAGCATGGGAACGGTCTGGTAGGGACGGGGGCGCACGGACACACGCCCGAGACAGCGGAACGGACCCGCGCCACTGCGGAAACTGAGCCGCGCCGCGTCCCGCAACAGTCGAGCTGAGATGTATACTCGTTACGGATGAAAATCCACCTTTCCCCCTCACCCTGCCCTCTCCCCATCGGGGGAGAGGGTCGGGGTGAGGGGGTGTTTTCACCCGTAACGAGTATAGTCCCCGGCAACACTCGGATCGGGTGGAGGGAATGTCGCCGGTTCCACCTTGTCCAGCAGCAAAGGCAGGTAGACGCCGCAGACCTCGCTTTCACTGCCGCCCAGAGGACGCAGCAGCAGCAACTCCGGGGAGTCCGAAGGCATGACCACCCATTCACGTTCGCGGCAGCGGACCAGGGAGCCGACCTGATATGTGCTCAACGTTTGCACCTTTGTGGTTCAGTCCGGGAGGCGCGGTCTCACATAGTCCGAATGGATCGCAACTTCTGGGCTATTGAGCCTTCACGAATCTACCTGGTACTGAGGGAGTGGTACTCTGCCCACGACTGGAGGCAGAATCTTCCGACGTCATTGTCGTCAAAATGGAAGCGATCCAGGAAGGGTTTGCCCACCAACCCATCACATCCATCGGCGCGAGCGATCTTCACGACCGCTGCGTTCGCATAGGCGGGAACCTGACGGTCAAAATCCACATCCGGCATTACGACTCGCACCATATACCCGGACAGCCATCCGAAGTTGCTGGGTTTGGGCTCGATAACATTGAGCTTCAGCCGTTCAAGAGTGCGTTCGTCGAGAATCATTTCCACCGGACAACCGGTATCGACTATGAGGCGTTTGGTCGTGTGACTTGCGGGGCCACTTCTTTCGACTTGACCTACGAGCGTCACCTCCACGCAAAACCGTCCTGACCGATCATCCATACACTGCTTACCCAATACGACTCACCGCCCCATCACCAATATGGTGACTTTCTTCCGGTAGTCCTCACCGGCGCGGAACAAGAAGCGTTTGCCGGGGTCGGGTTCAACCTGCATGAGGGCAGCCGTTACTTCTTCAGGGGTTTCGCCAGCGGCGATGAATTGCCCACGCACCAGGCCAACCCATTGCCCCTTGTAGGTTGCATCCAGTTGTTTGTGCAGGCGCCGAGCCGCTCGAAGGTTAAGACGCCGTTCTTCTTCCGTGGTGAGACGCATGGTCTTCGAGGCGGACACTGATTTACTTTTGGGCATGGCTTCCTCCTTCTCCTGACAAGGTGGACGAACTCGGTCGACGCTTTCACCACAGCCCTATCACCGATCACGATACTACGAATGACTCGACAGGGTCAAGTCAACCGACCTTCCCCGCGAGACCTGCCAGATCGAGGCACAGACAGAATGGGGATACTCGCGCTATGCAGCCGTCTTCCCTTCTCCAAACACGTCGGCGTAACGACCCACCTGGGCTTCAATGTCTTGGTCGTAACGGATGACGACCACCCGGTAGCCCCCGTCCTCAAGGTCGGCGCGAACTCGGCGATCTTCGGCCTGCTGCTCAGCGGAATCATGCACCGAGCCATCACAGAAAGCGCACGCACGGCCGTCATCATAGAAGAAATCCGGACAACAGGGATAGTCTTCAAGGTTGCGCTGGGCATGATCGGGCAGGCGGCGGTTGGAGCGGTAGAGGTGGTCGAGAAACTTGCGCTCCAGTTCCGAACGCGTGTCGGTGAGGCTGCGCAGCCATTCGTAGTGCGCTTGGTAGTTCCTGCCTCCGTGCCCACGACGGGTGACACTGCCCAGCAACTGGAGCAGCAAATCCCGGACAGCATGACGGTTGATGAGGGGATGATCCATCTGGTTCGTGTAGGACAACAGACAATCGTAGCACGCGCGGGCACAGGCGTCGTCCATCCCGCCACCATCCTTGGCTGCCCGCAGGTCATTGCCCTCTGCGTCGAAGTGACATACGTCGAGGGCTGCGGCAGCAACACGCTCCAAAGCACCTGCCTCGTCTACCAGCCGATTGAGCACCCCGGCTCCGCCTTCGGCGGCTTCATACAGAAGAATCCCGCGCTGCGCTTCCTTCCCGATCCGTTCCGAAGCCAGTTCGGAATCCTCGACCTGGAACACGGTTTCGATTCCACGCTTCAACGCGAACTGCAGGGCGCACAGACGTTCCTCCGGGAAGGACTCACCTTGCGGCGCATGAATGAGAAGCAGATTGCGGGTGTCGTGGACGTACACGCGGACGCCGGTATGAACCGTCTGAACCCCTGCATCGAGGGCATTGTCTTCCTCGTCGTCAGGCCGCTTCCCCCACACTCCCTTTGTTGGATCGAAAGTGAACCCGTCCTGCACGCCGCGCCGCCATTTGTGGTTGATGCGCCAGAGCGTGGCTGCCGGGACGTAGGTCAGCTCGAGCAACGCATGACCATGGGCATCCTCGACCGTGGCGCGCAAGCGCCGGTCCGCATCCGGCGGGAAGCGGAAGTGAGTGGTGATCTCGTATCCGGTGCGGACACGCTCTTCCTCGTCACTGGTGATGGAGTTTGCACGCTGGGTGGAGACCGTGGTCATCTCGAAGAGCTTGTCCACGAATTGGCAGTTGTCCCCGTCCAAGAGAGCATCGCAATGCTCGCAACGGTCTTTCTTCAGGGACTGGTCATCGTGAAAATAGCCGCAGACCACACATAACTTGGCGCGTGTGAACCGACCTTCGGCTGTGCCCGGCGGGAGGAGGCTGCGGACAACCCGATACTTCTCTCCCTCGTGATAGATGATGTTGCGAGGCCCGAACTCGTTGAGAGCGAGGAAACGAGCGCGAGAGATGAAGTCCCCTTCCTTGCCGCGCGTCGGCACGAACGCTCGCACCGGGAGGCGAGGGAAGTTGTAGCCGGGCAGGAACCCCTCGCTGGCAAGGTAGCGATAGGGGTAGAAGTCCGACTCGAAGGATTTGGTGTTGGTGCAGCACAGCACGTCTTTTTGCCGCAAGGCTTCCCGCTCGCGCTGTCGAGCCTCGTCCACCTCTTGGCGGGCGATGCGGGTTTGATGGGAACGGTCAATGAAGGCGCGAGCCTCGGCAAGTTGGTGATCCGCCGCGGCAAACATCTCCCGCCAGCGGTTGCAGGCGGCGTCGAATTCCTTGGGAGTATTCCGCAGGACCGTCTCCAGCCATTCATCGGAGTGCCAATTTCCCGTGACTGCTTCAGGGCACGACTGAAGAATCCGGTGGCACGCGTCACGGCACTCACGGCGTCGCGATTCGGAGAGCTGTGTGTGTTCCGCAATGTTGGCGTGGAGTGGGTAGTTCTCAACCACATTGCTGGTATCGAGCGCTTCGGTCAGCGAGTTGCCCAGACGCAACCCGGTTTCGGACAGCCACACCGCGTGGACGTGGGCGCGAATCAGGTCTTCGTTGCCGAGGTCGAGGCGAGGCGGAGCCACGGAGCCTGCGACCATCTGCTCGCGGCGGCGGAAGAAGTATTGGTCGTGTCCGCTGCCGACCGAACAATAGGTGGCGATGAACGCGGGCTGTCCACTGCGTCCGGCCCGCCCGCTGCGTTGGGCATAGTTCGCAGGTGTGGGAGGAACGTTGCGCATGTGGACAACGTTGAGGTCGCGGATGTCTATGCCGAGTTCCATCGTCGGGCTACAGAAGAGGCAGGCGAGAAGCCCGTCGCGAAACCGGGTCTCCCGATCTTCCCGGTCTTCCTTCGAGGTCTGCCCGGTATGTTCCCGTCCCTCCATGTCGGCAAGGTGATTGGCCGTGCGAACATAGAAGTCGCGGAAGAAAGTGTTGACCTCACGTTCGACGGCTCGGTCCCGGTTTCCCTGCAATCGTCTCGACCGCACAGGATCGGGTTCGACGGTCGTGGCAGTGCCCCGCTTCCACATCAGGCAGTCGGAGCGGAGTTGGACGCCGGTCTCCTCATCCACCTCGACGAGGAAGTGCGCTCCACGTAGAGCTACCACGAGAGTTTCCGGCAGGGGAGCATAGTCACCCTCCGACAGGTTCGCCGTGAGACCCCATGTCTCTTTGTTCCGGAGGAAGCGGCCAAGAGCGCTTCGGGGAGAGAGGCTGTTTTCGCTGCCCCAGTCACCGTTGGAGTCGGGCGGACGGAAACGCGGGACTGCTCGCAGGAACTCGTTTTCGTCAAACGTCCACGGTTCCTTGAGGGCTTCCCGAATGCGGCGCTTGAGCGCCTCAAACCTATCCGGGCGCAGGCATTCGGCGCTAATGGCAAGGGAGTGGCGCATGTAGTTGAGCAAGGCTCGCACGACAAAAAGACGCTTCCCGGCGTTCGCCTGAGCGAGGAGCAGGTGATCCGTCCAGAGAGAATGCTCGGCGCAGACTTCCTCCAGGTCGAGGTAGTCCATCTGCAGCAATCCACATTGCTCAAGATTGGGTTGGTTGACCCGCCAGCCACGACGCAAATCCTCGTAAATGCGGAACTCGACCAGAGCCTCCAAAGCCTTGAGGTTTCGGCGCGCGGCTCCTGAAAAACGCCCGACTTCCTTTGCATAGGCTTCCTGGGGAAGGGCAAGGATGCCCACGGTGCGCGAGGCGATGTCGGTGTGATCGAGAGCGCCTTCATCCGGGAGTGCGTTGTAGATCGCAGACCGGAGGCGGGCAACTTCGACGAAATCGTTGAAGTGCCCGGCTTGTAGCGAGGCATCCTGGCGGTTGTCAGTGAAACTGAGGAGCTTGCGCGCCTCTTCCTCCACGGAGGCTTCACGCCGGAGGTGAGAGATTGCGGAGATGGACAGCAAAGTGGTGGCGGTACTGCGGCCTTCACTGCTGAGGCGGGACAGCTTACGAAAATCGTCTCGGTCGCGACGCGTGTAGACGACGCCACAATGCAGGCAGGTGAGAAACGGACGCGGCAGGAACCAACATTGCACTGTGCCCGTCTCCGGCCCGTCTGTGACAGTTCCATCCGCCCGAACATGCAGACGGCGTGGGATGAACTCCCGGAAATCAGACTTGACACTGCCTCGACCGGACTTGTTGAAGTTGAACCAACCATCGGGGAGTGAATCCTCGTCGGACTCCGACCAGAGGGGCGCATCCGGGTCGGTGTCCAGCAATAGGTAGCCCTCGCGCCGCCCGCCATAGGGCTCGGAAAAGGAAGCCAGCGGAGAGCGCGGTCGGACATGACGTTCTTTCTCGCTCCACTCGCCGAGGCAATACTCCTGTCCACACTCCCGGCAGAACACCAAGGGAAACAGCAGTCGATCTCCGCCATCGCCCGGAGCATAGTGTTGTCCATCAAGTGTCAGCAGGCGACCTGAGGGAGCCTCCAGAGTCGTGTACACCGCTCCGCCTTGCGAGATGAACTGATGGAGTTTGAAAGCAAAAGGGTGGGACCCGTCCGATGAATTTGTGACTTCACTGCCGATGCGGAACATCTCGCGGAGCCGTTTCTCGCATACCACGACGTCCACGCCTGTTGCTGCGGCAAGTTGCTCCGCGCCATACCTGAGGCTGATCGGCGTTCTGCGTGTGAGGATTCCTTCTTCTTCGATGATGCCAAATGTATCCTCAATCCACGCAGACAGTGGATTGGAGCTAAACTCGTCCCACGAGGGCGAAGACGTCGGGACATTCAGGGCAGCAGTCAACTCAGCGGCAGTGGGCGGTGTGGGACGCGGGATAGTTCGGCGTAGAGATTCCTCGATGACGTTGTCGGGCTTCACCGTGACGCCGAAAATCTTGCTTGCGACCTCTGCGACCGCCTTGCGGCGTTCGACACGCGTGCCACCCGCGACCATCGTCGCGCTGGTGCCGATGCAGATCAGGTCGGCGTTGCCGCATCTTTCGCGCACGCGCCGCGCCAGCATCGCGACGTCCGCGCCCTGCCTCCCGCGATAGGTGTGCAACTCATCCAACACAAGGAATTGCAGCGCAGAGGCCGCCCGGTCCACGAACGCGCGCTCATCGGGACGGGTGAGGATGTATTCGAGCATCACGTAATTCGTCAACAGTATGTGCGGCGGGTTCTCCCTGATTGCAGCCTTCGCCGTGTCACTCTCCTGCCCGGTGTATCGTTTGAAGGTCACCGGACAGGGACTGCCGCAAAGATTTGCAGCGTAGGCTTCGAGAGCCTTCTGCTGCGAGTTGATGAGCGCATTCATCGGATAGCAGATGATTGCGCGAACCGTCTTCTCTTCAGGTCTGTGTTTCAGAACGTGATCGAAAATCGGGATGATATAGGTCAGGCTCTTGCCCGATCCGGTGCCGGTGGTCAATACGAAATGCTCGTGTTGTTGAGCCGCCAGAATTGCTTCGTGTTGGTGCCGGTGGAGGCGGGTGTCTCCGAAGATGGCGCTGCATAGAGGATGCAGAATTCCCTGAGCCGTCAGGTCGGAAACGGTAGGCCCCGATTCGTAGGCAGGATTGAGCTGGAGGAGCGCCTCGGGCCAGAGAGCGCCCTCTTCCAGACGTTTAGACACGAAGTTTTCAATGCGGAGATCGCGAATTCGCAGGAAGCTGTGAACGTATGATGAGTATTCCTGAATGACCTGCTTGCGCAGGGCAAAAGCATCCATGCCAGTGTCACCCAGTAGTGTCGCTCAGTTATTCGCAACGGCTATATGATGCGAGAGCCTTCGATACGGGCCGCCAGTGATTCGGCGGAACCATGCAGCACCGTCCGATCAACGTGCCCAGGACGAAACGTCGAGATTATAGTGGGTTTGCGGTAACAATCCAAAGAGTATCAGGCAGTAGCCCTGCACTCCCCGAAAGTAACCTTTCGTCAAAACGTAACATTCGACGGATGAGGACCTTGCCGACACCTTCGCTGCCGGAGACGTGACCCCAACCACGGTGACGGCAGGTGCATCCCGGAATTACGGCAAAGCGGATACATCGACTTTGTCACCGTAGGGTAAAGCTCCAGCTTTGTCAGTGGCAGACCTTTTCCCCGCAATTTCAGTGTGCATCTGACAAAGCTGGAGCTTTATCCTACGGCAATCTTCGTAATTCCGGGATGCACCCCATGACCTCTACCTCAGTCTGTACCGATCAAACTGTGCCGACAGTATCTTCTGCAGGTCCGGGGCGTAGTTGAGGTGGTTCAACCGGATGATGCCTTTGGTGTCGATGACCACCAGATGGGGAATGGTCTGCACTTTGTATGCTTCAGCAACCTCGGCCTTCGTGTCCAGCAGTACGGGGAAAGTCAGCTTGAACTCTGCAATGCCTTTCGGGACCGCCATCTTCGCAAAGGGTCCATCCAGATTGACGGAGAAAATCTGCACACCCCTGTTCTTGTAGTGCTTGTGCAGTTTCTCCAGGTCCTTCACCACAGACCGACACGGGATGCACGTGAAGCGACCGAAGTCGAGCAGCACCACTTTCTTGCCGCGGTAATTGCTGAGTTTGTAAGTCTTCCCGTCGTAGCCCTTGAGAGTAAAGCGCGGAGCCGGCGCGCCAACCTTCAAGCCTCCGGCTTCTTCGGCGCGCAGGATGGACGGCAGGGCCAATAGAGGAATCAACACGACCAGAACGTGCAGGGGTCGGCTGGGTGACGCGACGAACCTGGGAATCCTTTGAACCATCATTTTCCGCAACACCCCCCTCCGCTCCTAAAAGGACTAAGTAGTGCATCATACAGGGCATCCGGCGTTGTTGGCCCGGACAACTTCCCGGCGACGCGCGCCGGAGCGAAGATGAAATGGATCGTCGCTTCCTCCACCTCCGTTTCCAGTTTGAAGCGAGAGAAAATGTCTTTCGCCTGAGGGTCCGCTGGATCGGCGACGACCACTGCCGCGACATCCTTCATGCGATCCTCCTCCGCCAGTTGGCGCGCCGCGTCCAGTGACTCGGCGTTGTGCCGGGTTGCCTGGCTCTGCACACAGAGCAACACCGCCTTCCCCTCCTGCAATGCCTTGAGTGTCTCGGCCAACTTTGCTCCGGCGAGGCTCTCCTGCAATTGCTTCTCATCCGGCGGCGTGTACGGGAAATGCTTCACCAACGCGCCATTAGGCGCGAAGACAAGGATCAGGGGCATGGGGGCGTAGTCGAGATTGTACCGCTCCACAAATGCGCGCTCCTTCTTCGCGGTCACGTCCAGTTGGTACAGGAGCACTTTCTTCTGCCACTCAGGGCTCTCCTTCAACTTCGAGAACAAGGTTTGCGTCGCCTCAATGTCGGTCTCCTTTCCCCGGTATACGTGGACCAAAGCGTGTTTCCCTTCCTTTTCGGCCTGCTCCAGTATCGCAAGGGCGGTTGCAGAAGGCGGTTCCTGTCCTCCTTTCCCATCGGGTTTTGGGTCCTGCGCGGCCCAACCGCAACCGCAGAGGAATACCAACCCCACAAAGACCCGTTGACCGAACGCTGCGCGTAGTTTGTTACCAAGCATTTCGTACTCCTTCCTTTCTCACAAAACCTCAAAGATATGCGCCAGCACAAAGTAGATGCCAATCACAACGAAGGCGACTCCCGTGACCGCACGCACGACGGATTCGACCTTCCCGATCTTCTGAATCCACTCCCCCACCGCTCGCACACCCACAGCGAGAGCGCCGGCGATGATAACCACCGGCAATGCGGTGCCAACACCATAGATGATTGGGTACAGCAGGTGCGGTTGCTGTTTGACCGACAGCGGAATCAAGGAACCGAAGAACAACGCCGCCGAGACGGGACAGAAGGAAAGGGCAAACACAAACCCCAGAATCCCTGCCGCCGCCAGACCCCATTGTTCGGCACGAGACTGAATCCTTTCGCCCAATCCGCTCGAATACGTCGGCAGAGAGATCAGGTCGAGCAGTAGTGCTCCGGCCACGATAAGCACGGGGCCGAGTAACTTGTTGAAATACTTCTGCAGAAACCCCGACGCCCCGGGGATCGACAGGAGTCCGGCCACAATCACCGCTGCCAACCCCGTGTACGCCGCCGCTCGCCCGAGGGTATACAATCCTCCCGCAATCAGCACCCGCCGGGGCTGTGTGACATCCCGCGCCAGGAAGCTGATCGCCACGATGTTGCTCGCCAGCGGGCAGGGACCGATGGATGTCAAAATCCCAAGCCAGAGCGCGGAAACCACCGGAAGTGCATCCACTACGCTCCCGCCCCTTCCAGAAAAGTCGCCACTGCCTTCCGAACGTAGGACTTGAACTCATCCGGTTGCCTTAGCAACTCCCAGACGCGCTGCAGATTCTTGTGGCGAGTCTCACTCCCGTTGACGCGTTCCACCAGCACGAGCGACTTGGAGACGAGTTGGTAGTCCTGCACGAAGTGTTCGTTGCCCGGTTCTTCAACATTGACGACTCGCAGGCTCAGCCGGCCATCGCTGAGGGCTGACTCGAAGTTCTCCTCAATCGCCTCTCCGGACAATCGCTCAATCGTCACGCAGGAAGGGCAACGGAAGCTGGTGTGGAAGTAGTAGGCGACCACCTCCCGCTCGGGATGAACGCTTGCGTCTTTCTCGCTTTGCCCTCCGTTGAGCGAAACGTCGCCTTTGGTGTTCCTCAGTTCCTTCGCCGCAAGGACAACAAGACTCCCCGTAGCGAAGAGCAGGAGCGCGACTCCCGCGATTCTTTTCGCTTTCATGTGCCGTTCCTTTGTTGGGTGAGGAGTTATCAGCTTACGGCGGCGAGGAGGGCAGCGCCTTTCTCGGCCACTTTGGCGATGTTCTCTTCCGTTACCGGGGAGCTGCCTTTCTCCATGCCCAAGTCCGTCATCCGCAGATGCTGGAAGGTCACGAAGCCTGCCTGCTCGAGGCAGTTCTTCGCGCAGTCGAGTCCGCACCCGTCAATGGCGAGGATGTCCGACGCGGCTCGCGTGGTCTCCATGATGCCACTGATGCGTCCGCCAACACCGGCGAGACAGAACATTTTCCCCGCTCCTTCCCGCGTCAACTTCCGGGCCGCCTGGTCGGCGATGCCGCCCACGTCGGCCGCCCCGGAACAGGCGAAAATAAGTTTCGGTCCCGCACAACAACTCTGTGCTTCTGCCATGACAAATTCCTCCTTGTTTCCATTCTCCGTTGATGGATGAATCCACTGAAAAAAACTAAAGCTCCCGCAGAATACGCAGAAATCGCAGAAGAAAAAGACCAGTGCATCCGTTCGTAAATTCTTCCCCATTAGACGCCGGATCGCTTCAGCGTCCGGTAGCTCACACAACTGACTACCGAGCGCCAAGAAAGGATATCTTTTTCTCCCCTTTCAACCCGTGTTCGGCACGAACACGGGTTGAAAGGGGAGAAAAAGAGGGTAGCCTCCATCGTGTAGCTGCCTGTGTGAGCTACCGGACGCTGAAGCGATCCGGTGTCCTTTTGTGGGGGAACTTCCAAAACGATGCACCAGTTCAGAACCCAGAACCTATACTGAAGATTCCGCGTATTCTGCGTATTCTGCGGGGGAAAGCCTTTTTTCAGTAAGGTCATGGATAAGGCGGTCAGCAATTCCGCCCACACCGACACACACCCCGGCTGCGCCTACTCCGTTGCAGCGGCGGTGGTGAGAATGCCAACCAGCTCTGCCTCGGAAGGGACTTTCCCCGCAACCTTCACTTCGCCATTGATGGCGAGCGCCGGTGTCACCAGGACTCGGAGCTTCGCGATTTCAACAAAGTCAGTGACGTGTTCCACTTCTCCCGCAACACCGGCGGATTGCAGCGCCTTTTTCGTGCGCGCCTCAAGCTCACGGCATTTGGAGCAGCCGGATCCCAATACTTGAATATTCATGAGTTGCCTCCCCTATAGAATCGCGGTGAACAAGTACCCAACGAGTAATATCCCCATAGCCACGACCCCGACGAAACCGCCGATGAGTCTGGGTTTGAGCACTTTCCGCAGGATGATCATCTCCGGGAGCGACAGGCCGATGACCGACATCATGAAGGCCAACACGGGGCCCAGCGCCGCGCCCTTCTCCATCAGCGCCTGCACAACGGGGATGATCCCGGCGGCGTTGGAATACATGGGAACTCCGAGCAGAACAGCCAGGGGGATGCTCCACCACGTGTCGCTTCCCAGGAAGGATGCCAGCAGACCCTCGGGCACGTATCCGTGAATGCCGGCTCCGACGGCGATCCCTGCCATGACGTAGGGCCACACTTTCCCCACGATCTCTCGCACAGCATCCAGGCCGTAATCGATTCGTTTCTCCCAGGACATCCGCTCATTGCTCGAGTTGGCGGTATTGACCCCGGTGTCCAGCTCATACACCCAGTCCTCAACAAATCGCTCCATCCGCAAGCGACCGATCACCCAACCGGCCACGATGGCAATGACCAGACCCGCCGTCAGATAGATTGCGGCAACGCGCCATCCGAACATTCCGAACAACAGGGCCAGGGCGACCTCGTTGACCATCGGCGCGGAAATCAGGAACGAGAACGTCACCCCAAGAGGGATGCCGGTCTCCACAAACCCAATGAACAACGGAACCGCCGAGCAGGAACAAAAAGGGGTCACGACGCCCAGCATGGCGGCCAGTACATTCCCCGCCGACTCCCGCTTGCCAGACAGAATCTGCCGCGTCCGGTCGGGCGTAAAGAACGAACGCACGACGCCCACGCCGAAGACGACGAGAATCAGCAGCATGAGCACCTTCGGAACCTCGAACAGGAAGAACGCCACACTGCTGCCCAGGTGGCTATCGAGGGAGAGATGCAACACCGAGGTTGTGAGAACATCGGCCACCGTTCCCAACCAACGGTAAACCAGCGCCCACAAAAGGAGCGCGGGCAGCAACCACCAGCGTCGTTGTTGCGTCGTCGGTTCCACCGGGGCGGGTGGCGCTGAGACAGATGTCTCGGTGATGTCTTCCATGGGTATGCGTCCTATCTCGTTCCTGATCTGCTCGAACTCAGAGTTCGCGAACTCAGAGTTCGCCTGCTATCCCCTCAAGTCTCAGCGCGGCCAGCCCCGCGTGATTGACTACCTAACACCTTGTCAGCGCGCTCAACATCCCGCACCGCGCGCGGGCAAGAGTCAACCGTGTTTCCCAATACCTCCACCAGCGCCGTATTAAGTTCCTTGCCTTGCGCCAGTCGATAGTTCATCCGCGCTCCCGCTCGTTCGTCCACGACCAGCCCCAGGTTGCGGAGCACCGAAAGATGGCGGGAAACGTGGTACTGCGGCATTTCCATGATCTCGGTAAGCTCACACACGCAAATCTGCTCATACCGACTCAGCAGACAAATGAGCCGCAGCCGAGTGGGTTCGGCGAGTGCCTTCAAAATCTGTGCGAGTTCGGAGCATTGCATTGGATGATACCTCAATTTCGCACTTATGCACATAAACGCATAATTGCATGATTATTGCCGATTGAACCCTTCGCTCGGACAAAGAGGTGATCATGCCGGAGAATCGCAGGAGGTACGCACTGGGGAGCAGGCAAGGTTCCGGATTGAGTATCTCGGAACGCAAGCCTTGCCCGTGGACTTGGTCGCGATGTTGTTCTGCTCAGGTAGGTTTGCTGATCTCGATCTGGAGGGTCTCAGGCGTCTCCACGTCCCGCAGGACGCCAACCATCCCTGCCAGAGCGCCGATCATGAACTGCTGGACAAATGGCGTGAGGCTCACGGCTTTCCCGTTGATCTTCAGCGTCATCCCGTCCCCTTCGTAGAAGGGAGCCGTGGACGCGGGTTCGCTCAAGTGAGTCGCGATGATGAGGTCCGCAAGACCGACCACGTCGTCCAGGGCGAACGTCGGGACCGGGACATCATGGGGCGCGTCCGAGACGAGGGCGAAGAGCTCCTCCGGCTTGCAGAGCAGCGAGTCGCAGACCTCGGAGCGGAAGACCTCGATCTTCGGCTTGTCCTCCCCCTTGAATCCTTCGGTCAGCACAATGTCCACACCGCTGAAATGCTCACGCACCATCCGGTTGAGCGACATCGGTTGCCGCAACCCCTTGATGATGGCGCACTTCTTCGGCGAGAGAATCCCCACGGCCTCCGCGCCCGCCTGCGCGTGCCGCCACGTATCCTTCCCTTCCCGATCCATGTCGAATCCGTGGACGTCGTGCTTGAGGGTTCCGACGCGATAGCCCCGGCTTTTCAACTCCGGGATCAGTTTCTCCATCAGCGTGGTTTTGCCGCTGTTCCTGCGTCCAACAATCGAGAGGATTGGAGCCATCACTCTACCTCCGGGTAATCCAGCATTTGGGTCCGCACGTGGTCGCCTGCCTGCACCGTCGTCACATCCTCCGGCAGCACGATGAGGCTGTTCGCCTGAGACATGGTGCTGAGCCGGCCCGACCCCTGCGGTCCGCAGATTCGGGCATGGTAGACGGTTTCGCGCAGGGTTGTGTGTGCCCGGACGAACTCCACCTTACCGGCACGTGACTTGTAGTAGCCGTTGATGACCGCGGTGACTTCCGCCTTGCGCAGGGCGCGGCGGCCCTGCATCTTCAGCAGCGCCGGTCGCACAAACTGCTCAAAGGCGACGAGCGCTGACACCGGATTCCCCGGCAAGCCGAACAGGGGTCGCCCACCGAGCCGACCGAAGACGAGGGGCTTTCCCGGTTTGATGGCCAGTCGCCAGAACTTGATTTCGCCCAGACGACTCAGAACCTCCTTGACAACGTCGAAGTCTCCAACGGAGACGCCGCCGGAGGTGAGATAGAGGTCCACGCCCTCTACTCGTCTCAGCGCGGCTTCAACCTCGGTGACTGTGTCGGGCACTCGAGGGTCAACGCGAGGCACCCCGCCGTACCGTCGAACCATCGCCGCGAGGGCGGGTGAGTTGCTGTCGCGGATTTTCCCCGGGGTCAGCGCCTCTTCCGGCGCGAGGAGTTCGTCGCCGGTGCTCAGTACCGCGACCACGGGCTGCCGCGCCACAGGAACGGTGGCAAAACCCAGGGAAGCCAGCACGCCGATCTCTGCTGGCCGGAGGACCATTCCACTTTGCAGGCAGACATCACCGCGACGAACATCCTCTCCGCACCGGCGAATGTTGACGCCCGGCTGGACGGGAGCCTGGACCGCCACCTGACCATTGCAGCGAGACGTCTTCTCAACCATGACCACCGCGTCGGCCCCGGCAGGCACGGGCGCACCCGTCATGATACGGACGGCTTCACCCGCCCCGACCGCGCAGCGCGGCACACCGCCCGCAGGAAGGTCCTCAAGAACCCGAAGGAGGGCGGGGTGCTCTTCACTGGCACCCGCTGTATCCGCAGCCCGCACCGCATAGCCGTCCATTGCCGAATTGTCGAAAGGTGGCAGGTCCTCCGCAGCGCGCACGTCGTCTGCCAGAGTCCGACCGAGGGACTCTTCCAGTGGCACTTTTTCGGTTCCCACCTGGGAAACCGAAGCCAAAATGATATCCAAAGCCTCTGTAGGGTGCAGCATCGTCTTTCTCCTTGAGCGCCTACCGATACGGCTGCCGCCCTGCATTTTCCAGTTTCCTGTTGATTCCGTCAAGCGGGAGAATCGCGTCGGAGCATGGGGAGCTCACATCCGCGCGGCAACGGTTTGCCTGCCCCGCTTCTCGGGGGATGTGTGAGCGTATCTTACTTCTGGCAGCCACCGTTCACCGAGCGCCCGCCGGGAGGCAGTTGTTCTGATTGCTCGTGAACTCGACGATTGCCGTAGTCGCTGCTGCATAGAACGATTGGGGGGACTTGTCGCCAAGCCGCGAGGCGAATTCCGGGAGCCAGCGCGTAAGGTGCTCGCAGAGGAACCGCCGCTGCCTTTCGACCCATACCTGTGCATCCGCGCCTTTCTCTATCGCCAGCGATTCCTGTCTACACAGATAAGCCATGAACTCCAACTCCAACCCCAAGTGGTCCGGCGGGTCGCAGCAGTTCGCCGTGTGGGGTTGTATTCCGGCTTCGCGATAGGAGTGGAGAACGGCAGATGTGGATTCGCCCCACAGGAGGCCCTTCACCTCTACCGTCTGCGCGACGAAGGGGGTGTCGGGGATGCCCGTGGATTCGACCCACGCCTTGTCCAGGTAAACCGACTCGTACGGTGCGACATAGTCGGCTCCGGGAATAGAAAGCAACCGGGAATACTGGTTCCGAAGCATTTCGCACACCCGTTCTGCATCGGAATTCTTCGACCTAAGGTACGCGATCCACGCGGCCAGTGCCGCAAAGGTGCCAAGGATCGCGGGGGAAGGAACCTCGCGTTCCACAAACCGGATCGCCCGCTGGAGATTTCCCGAAAGAAGGCTGTCTGCCAGTTCCGGCGTCGGCTCCCGAGAGAAGACAGAAGCGAAGAACTCGAAGACTTCAGCCCGACTCTCGGCATCCATCTCGTTTACACCTTGTATACCTTCACACAGATCTCCTTGTGCAGCGCCATGCCCGAGAGAGGATCGCTCTTGGTGGGCAGCAATCCACTCCCACATGAGCCGCGCCCTTTGGCATTGCTTCCCATCGCCCAGTGCCCGAAACCGTGTTGCCAACCAACAACCTCGGGATGAATCCCCTCCGTCACCCTGGCAGTGGCTTTCGCTTTGCCGTGGGGTGATTCGACCCAGATCTCGTCGCCGTCTTTTATGCCCAGCTTCGCCGCGGTCTTGCTGTTGATGTGCAGCGGGTTGGAAGGTTTCAGCTCCAGCAGCCACGGGTTGTTTTGAGTGCGCGAATGGGTGTGGGAGGCGTCTTTCCAGTTGACAAGGTAGAGTGGGTAGTTCGCGTCGGGCTGCCAATCCCGCGGCTGATACAGCGGCAAGGGATCAACGGGCTTCCCATTGGCATCCTTTTTCTGCGCCAGGGATTCCGCGTAGAACTCCGCCTTCCCGCTCGGGGTCATGAAGCCACGCACGTTCTTTCCGTTGATGACGGAGCCGATCTGTTTCCCGCCTTGCTCCTTGGGTTTGTCGTAAATCGTTGTCCCCACGATTACAGCCTTCGCCATTTTGTCCGCCGGGATCTCTTCCTTGTATTTCTCGTAGCGTGTTCCCTTCTTACTGACCCAACACGCTCCGGGAAGTTGTTTCAGTTCCGTGAGGGTCATCTTGGGCTCGCCTAACTTGAGCTCTTTGCTCAGGAACTCCTCATACCACTCGGTAAGGCCTTCGACGGGTTTTCGAGACATGGCGCCGACATTAAAGAAGTCGTTGCCATTCTTCTCTTTCAGGCCAAGTCGTCGTCCCAACGCGGCGACAAATTCATATTCCGCCAGTTGCCCGAAGATCGGCTTCACGACTGGCTGACGCAAGCCCAAAGCTGGCCACGTCACCCAGTGGGTATTCAAGTCGTAACGTTCGAGGTAGGTTGTTCCCGGAATCACAATGTCCGCCATTTGCGCGGTTTCCGAGAGGAACGTATCAACCACGACGACGTACTCCATGTTTTGCAGGGCCTTTTCAACAGTGTCTGTGCCTGGAACCGACATCATCAGGTTCTGGAAAATGACCATCGCGATCTTCGGCGTGTAGGGGCCTTTGCCGTCGGCCATGCGGGAAATGGACTCGGTGTAAATACCGGAACCATGGCCAAGCGGATAGACTTCAGTGCCGCGGTCCAGGCGTGGAGACCTTGATTTGTCCGCTTGCAGCTCGATATGCTTGTTGCCCTTCTTATCGGGAATCATGAGTGTTCCCGGTCGGTCGTAACCGCCGGTCAAACCTGCGAGCGAAGCAATAGCCCTGCCTCCTTGCACCGCGTTTGAATGCTGGCCGGGCCCGCTCCACACATCGACCACCGCCGGCTTTGTGCTTGCGAATTCGCGGGCGATCCGTTCAATCGTTTTCGCGGGTACGGAGGTGATCTTCTGTGCCCACTTGGGTGTTTTGTCCTTAACATACTCGCAGTATTGGTCAAAACCGACGGTCCATTCGTTGATGAATGCCTCGTCGTAAAGTTTGTCCTTGACAATGACGTGACCCATCGCCAAGGCCATCGCTCCGTCTGTGCCCGGGCGGATGGGCACCCACTCATCCGCTTTCGCTGCGGTCCAGCTAAAGTTCGGATCCACCACGACGAGCTTGGCTCCGTTCTCCCGGGCGCGGGTGATGATGCGCGGGAGGTAGACCCACTTGATCGCCGACAGGGGATTCCATCCGAAAAAGAGCATGTATTTCGACTGGATGCAATCGGCCAGGGGGCGGTCGTCACCCATAACGGTCTTGTAGGATGCCTTTCGCGACACGTCACAGAGATTGGAGTGGACGCTGTAGTTGGGTGTGCCGTAAAGTTTGCAGAAATCGCCCTGAACGTGGGTGAAAGAATGGTCTTCGGAAAACCAGACGAGTTTGTGGGCCTCTCCCCCGTCACGGAGGGCGCGCAGCTTCCCGGCGATTTCGTCCAGCGCCTCATCCCAGGAGATCTCTCGAAACCTGGGGTCTTCGTCTCGTCCCTTTTTAGGATTCGTCCGCTTCAGCGGCCGCTTCGCCCGGTCCGGATCGTACAGCGTCATGATCCCTGAGTTTCCTCTGGGGCAGACCGCTGCGCCTTCCTTCAGCGCATTGGCGAAGAAATCGTCAGAGATATTGCTGAAGCTGTTCGGGTTGTAGCAATTAGGCTCGATCTTGACCACACGACCGTCAACCACGTGGGCAAAGATGCCTGTTTGACCCCCGCACATGTTACAGCACGAGGCAATCCACTGACCTTCCCCTCCCGTGCTCCAATTCGCCGGCCCGCCGACTTGCGCCTCGGCTGCCGTCGCAAAACGCGGACCCACCAGCGCGCCGCCAGTTAGTCCGGCTATCTCCAGAAAGCTTCTGCGACTAATCGTTTCCATTCTCATCACTCCTTTATGTATACTCGTTACGGGTGAAAACACCCCCTCACCCCGACCCTCTCCCCCGATGGGGAGAGGGCGCGAACCCAAAGGGTTCGAGGATGAAGAGGAAAGATGGATTTTCATCCGTAACGAGTGTAACGCAGACTAATCGTTTGCGGTACGGGTTACAGCAGATAGTAAACTGACGGACCGGTGCCGGCTTCTTCTTTCAGACGCATGGATTTACGGGTTCGAAGGAGTGTCTGAAGTTCGCCCTCGGGATCGTTCAGGTCGCCGAAGTGAATGGCTTTGCCGGTGCAGGTCTGTGCGCACGCGGTCGGTTCCGTATAGTCGCCGTTCGCATCCTGCCGGTGCATGCAGAAGGTGCATTTGCGTGAGAATCCGGCGCGAGCATCGTCCCCGACTCGATACCACTTCTTTCCGAGCTCAGGGGAGGGCATTTGTGACACCGGGTTATCTTCGGGATAGTAATTGTCGGCGGCGTCAAAAATCGGAACACCGTAGGGACAGGCAGTGACACACTTCTGCTTGCCTTCGCACTGGTCATAGTCAATGAAAACGATGTTGTCCGGTCGTTTGACGATCGCGTTCACCGGACAAGACTTCAGGCAGGCGGGGTCCGCACAGTGCATACAGGGACGGGGGAACCATCGCATCTTGACTGCCGGGTACTTCCCTGTCTCCTCCACCAGCACGGGGTTATACTTCATCCCCGGTGGAGTCTTGTTCTCCGCCTTGCACGCGGCCGTGCAGGCCTCGCACCGCACGCAGCGTTGCAGGTCAATGACCATACCCCACTTGCGTTTCGGGTTCCCGGGGCCAAGGGCGGGTGTTGCAGCCTGAGCTCCCGCGGGAACAATCTCCCATGCCGCTCCAGCCACAGCGGCGGCAGCGGCCAGTTTTCCAACTTGGCTTAGCCATTCCCGCCGTTCGATTTCCTCTTCATAGTTCATCGCGCTCGCTCCTTCCTGATGATCTTGGCAGTCAATACGCCGGCGTGTTTTGCGGGTGTTCACCGCCCTCACCGCCGCGCGGATTCGGTCGGGTTTGGGCTGGATACCTTTTTGTCATGCCCTTCGGCCTACCATGCTGTTTGGGCATTGACGAGAATCTGGTTCCGGTCCTCGACGCCGTCAAAGTTTTTGTGGACATAGTTCAACTGCAATTTGGCGTGGAACTGTTCCAGCAGATAGTTGAAGCCGACAACAGTATCCTTCTCTTCGGGGTTGACGCCCCCATTCCCGATTTCATCGGGATCCCAGGTGTCGTACCGGGCGACTGCTTCCCACTTCGGGTTGAGCTGTTTCCCGACGTGGAAGTACCACCCGGTGCGGTCAAAATCGGGCCCGCCAGCGGCTGCCTGGTCGGTTCCTGTCATATACTCTGATTTCAGGGTCCAACCTTCGTGTTGATAAAGGGCCTCTCCCCCGAGCCGATTCCGAGTGAGTGAGGTGGCGCCGGCCCCGCCTCCTGCGAAGCCTGAGATCCCCAGTTGCAGACCCTCGGCTCCAGGCGGCCGCACGACGAATCGTCCGGTAATGTTCTTTGAGTCGTTGCTGTCAGTGGTGTTTTGCAGCTCACCGGCGTCATTCACCAGGCCGAGTGTAAGATCCGCCTGCTGGAACCTGCCCTTCAATTGAATCCCCAACGAGCGCACATCTCCATATCCGATACTGGCATTGCGAGCGCCAGTCATGAACAGGGCGCGCTCCACTGTATCCAACTTAGCAGAACTTTGGAGACCTTCGAGGCTTAAGGGCAGCTTCTCCTGTCCGATGTCCACTGTCCAGTTGTCATTGATTTTGTACGCCATGAACGCGTCCTGAAGTATCGTCGTCCTCTGGTTGGCACTTACTGGAGGACCCGCATTGAGCAAGAGGTTTTTCGCCGGGTCGAACATCACAGTCCACCCCGCGCGCTCGTTGATGTCGCCGCTCACCTTCAGTTCCATGCGGCGCAGCCTGTAGCTTTCGTGAGCGTCTGGTCCGCTATCACTGGTGATCCAGTTCTGCATCAGGCCCCCCAGCTTAATCTTCCCAAAGCCGGACTCAACCGGTTTCGGCGCTTTTGCCTCCATCTCCGCCTCTTTCTTCTGCTTCTCCTCCAGGGTATCGATACGCTTCTGGAGGTCGGCTACTGCTTTTTTCAGTTGGTCGATTTCATCCTGCTGTGACCATGCGGCGCGTCCGCCGACAGCCAGCAACAACAAAGCCGCAAGCACGGCAACTGCAGTTCGTGTCACCTGATCTACTCGTGTAATTGACAATTCCTTACCCTCCTCTGTTGTTGCATCTGCCGCAGGTTGGACCGGAAGTACTCAGGTTGCCTTCCCTCTTAGCCGTGCGGGAGACTGCGATACTAATTTTGAACCTCTTAGACTTCTCCGGCTGGATTCTATCAACAACGATATCAGACCAGAGTCATGACTCACGCGCTCATTTCGCTATGTGGGCAACCCTCCTTGCTCTCGCGTCCCGCACAAAACCCTTTGTGCCTATAATGGTTGGGACACCTCCTATGCTGTAATTAGTGTAGCAGACAAGGAGGAAAGGAACGATGGAGAAGATGAAGGAAGTAGAGATTAGAGAGAGAGGAGTGGGTGAAACGGAGG
>Ga0210056_1000809_pt1 | contig 26831 bp, 33 predicted proteins | sample CryGeyCG2014_080_2_FD_183965 | JGI IMG/M metagenome (GOLD analysis project Ga0210056, IMG submission 183965) | Groundwater microbial communities from aquifer - Crystal Geyser CG07_land_8/20/14_0.80 (SPAdes) (version 2) | ecosystem: Environmental > Aquatic > Deep subsurface > Groundwater | place... | reverse complement strand
TACGTATCACCCGAAGATATCGCCAACTTTGTCGTCAATGAAATCGGCGAAACTTTTTCCAGAAAAATATTAAAAGCAGTTAAGCCTTTTTAACCTCTCTTTTCCAAAAATCTTAGAACAACTTTTAAAATATCATCGGCAACTTCCTTCGTATACTTGTTCCCGTCTATTCTAACAAGCTCCCCCTTTTCAACAAATTTTACATAGACTTCACGCACTTTCCGCTGAGTTTCCAGATTCTCCATAACCGACTTTTTGGGCTTCAATCTTTTGATTACAGCCTCAGGTTCAACATCAACAAAAATTGCTAGGTCTGGCCGTATTGCGTGCTCGTTTATCATTTCAATCCATTTTAAATCGAGCCCAGTCGCCCCTTGATAAGCTAAGGATGAATAAACATAACGGTCAGAAACAACAACTTTTCCCTCATTCAAGGCAGGAATAACTTCTCTTTCCACATGCTCGAAACGGTCAGCCGCGAACAACAACGCCTCAACGATTGGGAAAGTTCGTTTTTCACCGTGTAAACAGTATTTTTTAATGAACTGTCCAATTTTCCCGCGGCTTGGCTCTGCAGTATAGACTGCGTCCCAACCCATTTTCCTCAGTTTTCTCACAAGAAGTTTAGTCTGTGTTGTTTTCCCGCAGCCGTCCAACCCCTCAACACAAATGAAGAAACCTTTCCCTTTCATCTCATCAACCTTAGTGTTTTAGGCATTAGGCATTATAAGAGTGAAGCTGCATTAATAATTATTTCAAAAGTGTCGGGGAAACAGCTTATGCCTAGAAATTATTGGGGTGAAATAAAGGACCCCGTGCACGGATACGTCTACATAACTGAAGGGGAAAAAGAAATTATCGACTCTTTCCCATTCCAGAGACTACATAGACTACGCCAACTGGCAGGTGCAGAATACGTTTATCCCGGGGCAAACCACACGCGTTTTGAACATTCTATCGGCGTCCTGTATTTGGCGGGCAAGGTTGCGGAAAACCCCAATATTGCCCGAAGCACAAGCGAAGACGAAGCAGAAATGGTTAGGATTGCGGCTTTGCTTCATGATGTCGGACATGGACCCTTCTCGCATGTTTTTGAACATTTACTCGATAAAGAGCTGGGGAAGACGCATGAAGACATGACACATTGGGTGATCACAAACAGCGAATTAAAAGAAATACTTAACAAAATTGGATATAACTCGAGAGAAATAGGAAAACTGGCAATAGGCACTCTTCAAAAACCCAAAAAAGCTTTCCTAGACCAAATAATAAGCAGCGCCGTTGACGTAGACAAACTAGACTTCGTCGTACGCGACACACATCATACAGGCGCGGAATACGGCTACATCGACATTTTCCGACTGATCCAAGCCTTAGACGTTCTAGGCGAAAACTTGGCAGTGGATTTGGGCGCACTTTCAGCCCTTGAATCTTTTATAATAGCCCGAATAGAATCCTTCAAAAGCATATATTTCCACCGCGTCGGAAGAGCAGCACAAATAATGCTCGCCACAGCTATGGAAAAGGCAAACGAAGAACTCGGCTTAACAAGTTTCAAGACTCCAGAAGAGTACCTAGCAATGGATGACTATACAGTGTGGACCAAACTAAAAAACTGCAAAAAATCAAGCGAAATCATAAAAAACCTTGAAAGGAGAAAAATGCTCAAATGCGTCTATGAAAGAACCTTTTACGAAAAAGACGCCATGATTTCAAACATTTTCAGCCAAGAGACGCACAGAAAACAGCTACAAGCAGACATTTCGAAAAAGGCAGGAGTCGGAACAGAGGCAGTGATAATCGACGTGCCCACGGTTCCATCCGTCCCATATCATCATTCAGTCCTCATGGAACCCATGGAAATCCCAGTGTTCTATAAGACACGGGAAGGCGATAGGATTCCGCAACGTTTAAGCGAAATTTCAAAGATTTTTGAAGTTCTAAAGGGCTTCATGAACATATTACGCGTCTACACAGATGAGGAAAACCGTGAAAAAGTCAGCAATGCAGCGTCAAAAATTTTAGGTGATATTCCCGCATCAGCAAAAATATCATATTAGAGTGTATGAGATGCAGCCAATAACATTAAGGGGAAGAGCAATCGTAGAGGGACATTGCAAAGCCGAAGCCCTAGTGTCCACAAAGCCCATAAGCTTTTTGGGAGGAGTTGACCCGGCTGATGGCAAAGTATCCGAGAAAAACCATGACTTATGTGGCGAATGCATTAAAGATAAGGTTCTATGTTTTCCACATGGACACGGCTCAACCGTAGGCAGTTACGTGTTATATTCTTTAGCAAAGAAAAAGTTGGCGCCAAATGCAATAGTCAATCAGAAAGCTGACCCGGTTGTTGTGGTTGGAGCTATAATCGCTGATATTCCCATGATCGACCAAATAGACATAAAGCAGATCAAGACTGGTGATTTAGTTGAGGTTGATGCATACAATGGTTTCGTTAAGATTTTGAAAAGAAAAGAGAGCTGAATAGGCATGTACTTGACGAAAGAGGAAGAGCACATCTACGACGGTGAGTTTGGCTGGGCAAACCAAATATGCATGAAAATACTTGTCCGCTTGGGCGAACTCTTCAACGCAACAAGGCTAATTCCGATAAACTCCGCACATGTCTCTGGAGTTTCATACAAAACCCTAGGTGATGCCCCATCAGATTTCCTAGAAGGACTAGCGAATGCCGATGCAAAGGTAAAAGTCAAAGCAACACTAAATCCGCAAAGTTTTGACAGGGAATATCTGTACAAAAAGCTGCCACCAGATCTGTGCCAAAAACAATCAGATATTATGACATATTTTGAGAAAATGGGTTTTACTGAATCGTTAACATGTACACCATACTATTTGGAAAACCCAAAGAGAGGTTCGCACCTGGCCTGGGCTGAGTCTTCAGCCGTAGTTTACACTAATTCTGTCATTGGAGCATGGACAAACCGCGAAGGAGGACCAAGCGCTCTAGCAGCAGCAATAATCGGGAAAACACCAGACTATGGAATGCACAAAGCTGAAAATCGCCAACCAAAAGCGTTGGTAAAACTGGAAAAGCAGCTGCAAAGCGAAGTAGAATTTGGCGCTCTAGGAATTTTTTTGGGCAAAATTCTGGAAGACAAAATCCTAATAATCCAAGACTTACAAAATGCTTCAGAAGACAATTTAAAACAGTTGGGTGCTGCTCTTGCGTCAACAGGTATGGTTAACATGTTCTGCCGTGAAAATAGAGGCGTGAAATTTAACGAAATCGAAAAAATAAACGTGGAAACTAAAGACATAAAGCAGACAATCGAAAACTTGACTACGACCTCAACGCAAGAGCCAGACCTAGTCTTTGTTGGGTGCCCTCATTGCTCATTAAACGAAATCAAGCAGGTTGCAGAGTTAATAGGCAGTAGAAAGGTGAAGGATGGAACAGAATTTTGGGTTTGCACTTCACGCCATATCAAGGAAAAGGCTAGAAAATATGTGGAAAAAATAGAGAAAAGCGGAGGCCATGTACTTACAGACACGTGCGCAGTAGTCACGTGGACTGACAAACTTGGAATAAAAACGATAATGACGAACTCTGCAAAAACAGCCCACTACGCGCCAACATTGAACAAAGCAGAAACCATACTTGCACCATTGAAAGAGTGTTTAAAAACAGCCTTTAAGGGATAAGATTTATTCGAATGAAGACATATTTTGCATGATGCTCCGGAAAAAGGGGCTCCGGTAGAAGAACCCAAAAAGACGGGTTCTATCGAATATAGCCCGGTCAAGTATTCCGGCCTTTCGAGCCGAAGACGCGGGTCCGAATCCCGCCCGGAGCACTACTCTCACTCCTTTATCTATCATTTACAAAAACTCATATACAAGCTGCTCCTATCCAATACTCTTCACTCTTCAAGGCGAATGATTTATGACGGAAAGACTGTTTTCAAGTTATAAGAAACTCATGGAAAAAGTTAAGTACCTAATAATTCTGCAGTCAGCCGAAGCCATTGTCCATTGGGATATGGAAACAATGATGCCACCAAAAGCAATAAAATTGCGAAGCCAACAACTAGCATTGCTTAGCCGTATTGAACATAAGATGAGCACAGACCCAGAAATAGGAACTTTATTGGAAGGGATTATGCGACATCCGGGATATGATAAGCTGGATTATGTTCAGAAGAGAAACGTATACTTAATAAAGAAACAATATGACGAACAAACAAAGCTTCCTGAAGAACTTGTTGCAGAAATTGCAAGACAAGAAGCTATAACCGTGGATGTTTGGAAGAAAGCTAAGGCGGCTAAAAATTTCTCCATGTTCAGGCCTGAACTTGAAAAACTCGTTGAATTAAAAAAGAAGGCTGCAGAAATCTTAATGGAAGTAAAGGAGACCGCAACACTATACGATGCGTTAATAGACATTTTCGAGCCAAAAATGACAGCCAAAACAATCACCGAGGTTTTTGGCGAATTAAGAGAAGGCTTGGTTTCGCTACTGAGGAAATGCGAAGCCTCCAAAAAACAACCAGACATAAGCATTCTAAAAGGTAAAGTTCCAATAGACATACAACGCAAGATTTCCAAGGCACTTGCAGAATTTGTCGGATATGATGTAGAGTCAAAAGAGTCAGGGGGCAGAATTGACGAAACTGAGCATCCCTTCACAACTGGTTATTACGATGACGTGCGAATAACAACACACTACCATGAAGCTTATTTAGCATCTTCACTATTTTCAGTGCTGCATGAGGCTGGACATGCCATATACGAACAAAACCTAAAACAAGAATGGATGTATTTACCCATCGGAACAGGCTGCTCTTCAGGCTTTCATGAATCGCAATCCCGCTTTGTGGAAAACATTATTGGACGTTCTCGCGAATTCTGGGTTTATTTCCTACCAAAACTGAAGCAGATTGCAGGCAACACTCTATCAGACGCAAATTTAGAAACATTTGTTCGTGCTGTGAACCAAGTTAAACCTTCCAAGATTCGCGTTGAAGCAGACGAAGTCACCTATTGTCTCCACATAATTATAAGATTCAATATTGAACGAGACTTATTTGCCGGCAAAATAATGGTGAAAGAACTCCCAGAAATATGGAATCAAAGCTACACAGACTATCTTGACGTGAAGATTGAAAACAATTCTGAAGGCGTAATGCAAGACACCCACTGGGCCAGCGGATTATATGGCTATTTCCCAAGCTATGCATTAGGCAACATCTACAGCGGACAAATCCTCGCCACAATGCAGAAAGACCTACCAAACTGGAAAAAACAAATCGAAAAAGGAAACTTCAGCCCTGTAAAAAATTGGCTAATCAAAAACGTTCACACATACGGAGACCTCTATGACCCCCCAGAACTCATCAGAAAAATCACAGGAAAAGAACTAAACGTCAAACCATACTTAAACTATCTGAATGAAAAATATTCGAAACTTTACGGTTTCTAACGCTCTCCTTTTTCCTTATACTCTCACACACTTTAAAAACTATTTCTGCAAAAAAACCGCCGATTATAAGAGAAAAACCTGTCCAACCAATTATTGCATTATAGTAATTAGCACCATACAAAAACAGAATCATACCTATTACAATTACACATACGCATACTATTTCTTTCCACGACATCCAAACAAACTCCAAATGTTGAGTCTAAGCCTTTTAGCCCCTTAAACATATAGGCTTGCCGATGGAAAGAATAGTGCTTATTGGCGGAAGACGCAACACATAGTGCCATAATATGTAGGAAAGTTCGATCTTCAGAACCATTGCCGACAGTTCTGGGCCAAACTCTTATTTCATTTTCTGCATATTATTGCGTGTTCCGACAGTTTTATATATAACTTTAACAAACTTACTGTTCGTGGCGATTCAAAATGTCGGAAATCAATATCAGGAAGCCGGCGACAAAAGAAGAATTGATCAAAATATTGACGGATGCCGCTAAAAAAGAAGTCGAAGCTCGTGGTCTTCTGAAGAGAAAACCGACAAAACCTACAATTTCAGGAACAGCTAAATTTTTGAACGTACATAGGGACACGCTTTATACGTGGCTTAAGGAGTTCAATGTCGATTTCAGGGAAATAGCTGATGCTATACCGACACCTTACATTGCAGAAACTGTCGATACCTGTGGAAAACCCGCATATATGATCGGCGAGGCACTCGTGGGAGAGGGAAATGAGGTTGCCCACATAGACCTGCTGATCGGCGACAAGAACGGCCCTGTCGGAGAGGCTTTCGCCTCCGGCATGTCCAACCTTTCCGTCGGCCACACGCCGTTGTTGGCTGTGATAAGGCCTAATCTTCCACCTAAGCCCCACACGTTGCTTGTGCCAAAAGTCACTATCAAGAACACCGAAGACATCGGAAAAATCTTCGGACCCGCTCAAGCCGCAGTGGCAAAGGCTGTCGCAGACGCCATGGAAGAAGGAATTATTCCAAAAGAGAAAGCGGACGAGTGGGTGATAATCGCCAGCGTCTTTGTGCATCCGCAAGCAACGGACTTCCGCAAAATATATCACTACAATTACAGCGCAACCAAGCTGGCGTTGAAAAGAGCCCTCGCGAAGTATCCGACACTGGAGAAAATCTTCTACGACAAGGACAGAGCCAAACACCCAATAATGGGATTCAAAGTACCCCGCCTGTGGAGACCGCCATACCTGCAGATTTCGCTTGACGTGCCAGAACTGGAGAGAACAAAGAAAATCATATCTCAACTTCCAGGCAGCGACAGAATAATCCTCGAAGTAGGCACACCACTCATCAAAAGGTATGGGACAAGGATAATAAACGATCTGAGACAGGTGGCCAAAGACATATTCTTTGTCGCAGACCTCAAGACCTTGGACGTTGGAAAAGTAGAAGTTGACCTAGCCTACGAAGAAACCGCAGACGCTGTTGTCGCCGCTGGGCTGGCGCCTGCCGAGACACTCGACTCTTTTATCAACGAAGCCAAAAGACTCGCAATATACGCCGCCGTGGACATGCTGAACGTCGAAGACCCCATAAAGAAACTCAAATCAATCAAAGAGTTCCCAGACATCGTCATCTTGCACAGAGGAATAGACCAAGAAACTGGAAGGTCGCTCGGATTAGAACTTATACAGCAGATAAGACAGACCTTCAGCGACAAGCGTTTCCTGATCGCAGTCGCAGGCGGCATAGTGCCCGAAACAGCAAAGGAAGCCCTCTCAAAAGGAGCTAACATAATCATCGTAGGAAGATACGTAACACAGTCAAAAGACATTGAACGCGCCGTCAGAGACTTCCTCGAATCAACGCCTGAAATGCGAGAAGACATAGACCTGTTCAGAGTGCACGTAGAATAGCAAGTTCGAAACGCCCGCCTCCACGGGCCCCCATTTTCTTTCAAGCATAAAACTTGAAGGCGACATACGCTAAGCAGAAAATTATGCCTGCAGCCGCAAACACGTGGAGAAAGCCGAACGCCTGCGCGATGAATGGACCGACGAAAGAGCCAAAAGCTCCGCCCACGCCGATTAGAACGTTGAACGTGCCTGCTTTTCCCGCAGGGATGAGCTCCATAGACAGTGAAAGCGCATAAACGAGAAACATGGCATTGGCAAACCCGAGCAGTACCAAAATCGTAGTTGCCAATATCACATTGTACGAAGGCATTTCCAACCCTGCAATCAGCAAGAAAGCGAGCAGACTTCGAAACATCACGATCTTGCCTATGCCAATCTTTCCAGTTAACCGGGTTGACCTGCTGCCTGCCAAGAAGTATCCTCCAACCCCTCCAGCCGAATTCAGAGCGAAGATCGCAAAGACAAGACTAGCAGGCAGACCTGCTTCGCTGACGATGTTAGAGACAAAAATCGGCATGGGCGTAAAGAGTATGCTTGTGGCCAATGAGAAAAGAGCTAGGCCGCTGCAGAAGAGGCCAATATTCTCTTTCTTCAGCTTTTCGTTCACTGATATTCCATCCAACAGTCTGGACGCTAGGAATACGCCTCGAGACGTGAAGTCTATCGTTCTCTCTAGGCCGACTAGACCTCTTTCAAAAACCAAAAGCGGGTCTGTGACCAGGAAGACAGACAGAACAAAAGCTGTCAGATTCAGCCCAGCGCATGCGAGCAACGTGGTTGCTGAGCCAAACCCATATGTCGACATGAAAAATCCTAGAAGCAAGCCGATGAGCCATCCAATTTCTGTGAAACCCTCGTAGGATGCAAATGTCCTCTCCCAGTCCTCATGAGAGTACAGTTCGGCTATCAGAACGTTTTTCGGAGCTTCATGAGCCACGTGGACTACTGACATGATTGAGTAGAGAATTATCAACAGGTTAACATCTTTTGTAAGGGTGAAAAGGTAGAGGAATGCAGTTGAGGCTAGAAACGAGATGAGAATGTAACGCTTGTAATTTCTTGTCTTGTCACACACGTAACCCCAGAAGAAGGAGGCTGGGATTGCCACGAACAGAGCCGCTGCAGACATTATTCCTATGTGAACTAGAGAGCCGCCAATGGCCGATGATATGACATACAATGGGAGAAATATTGACAACAGTCCGAAACCCATCTCATGGAAAAAGAACCCCAGCCGCCACATAGCCAGAAAATGATTCCAAAGCTGAATTAAAACCTTTACCCGTTGGATTCTAATTTTGTCTGAAGAATACGTTAATTTTTCATAAATCCTTAATAGAGAGGTATTTAACTTTCATAACACCACTGGAGAGCTATCATTCATGGCCAAGTTAAAAATAATCGTATCAGACCCTGAAACAGGAACTTCAAAAGTAGTTGAACCCGAAGAAACGCGTGCCGCTCCGTTAATTGGAAGAAGAATAGGCGAAGTGATAGATGGGTCGGTAGTGGATCTGCAGGGTCATAAGGTGCAAATAATGGGTGGCTCTGACAAAGACGGATTTCCAATGAGACGAGACGTTCATGGTGGTGTCCGACGGAGAGTGATATTAAGTGGAGGAGTTGGCTTTAACCCTCAAAACGAGGGCGAGAGAAGGCGTAAAACAGTTCGTGGAAATGTAATAACAGACGAGATCGTGCAGTTAAACATGAAAATCGTGGAGAAACCAAAGCAACCTAAAGAAAGTAAGAAAACGAAAGAAAAGAGAGAAAAAGAAAAGCTTGAAAAAGAGACTGAGCCAGAAGCTCAAACAGCAATAAGCAGCACTTGAACACGGACTCAAAATTTATTAACTTGCATAATTTAATCCTTTCAATAATTTGTAAGTGCTTATGGGAAATAGAGAAATGAGCAGCAAAAAAAGTGCAGCTTTACCAAAGCAGCCGGAAGTGAACATCGGCACCATAGGGCATGTTGACCATGGCAAAACAACACTGGTGCAGGCATTAACGGGTGTTTGGGCGTCGAGGCATAGTGAGGAGCTGAAAAGAGGCATAACAATAAAGTTAGGCTATGCGGACATGCCAGTGTATAAATGCCCTAAATGTGAACCGCCGAAAAACTATTCAACACAACCCGTTTGCCCCAATTGCGGTTCAAAAGCAACTTTTGCCCGAGCAGTTAGTTTTGTAGATGCCCCAGGTCATGAAGCGTTAATGGCAACCATGCTTTCAGGGGCAGCGATAATGGATGGGGCAATACTTGTAATAGCGGCAGATGAGCCGTGCCCTCAACCACAAACAAGAGAACATTTAGCGGCAACCGAAATTATCGGTATAAAAAATATTGTTATTGTGCAAAGCAAAATCGACATAGTCAATGAGAAAAGAGCACGCGAAAGTTACGAGGAAATCAAAAACTTTGTGAAGGGAACAATTGCTGAAAACGCACCAATAATTCCTGCTTCAGCACAGCACCGGGTAAACATAGATGTGCTCATTCAAGCGTTAGAAGAGTTCATACCAACGCCAAAGAGGGATGAAACAAAAACCCCGATGATGTATGTGGTTCGCTCATTCGACGTTAACAAGCCGGGCACTCCAATTGAGAAGTTAGAGGGAGGCGTAATTGGAGGCACAATAGTGCAGGGTAAATTTGTGTTTGGAGATGAAATAGAAATTCGCCCTGGAATAACCACAGAAAAGGAGGAAAAAAACGCTTATAACCCTCTATTCAGCGAAATTGTTAGTTTACATGCAGGCGGAAGAAACGTAGAAGAAGCTCATTGCGGTGGATTGGTAGGGATAGGAACACTTTTAGACCCGTCGTTATCAAAAGCAGATGGCTTAACAGGAAATATGGTCGGAAAATCAGGCATGCTTCCCCAAACACTATCAGAGCTAACCTTGGAAACACATATTCTTGAACGCGCAGTTGGAACAAAAGAGCTTATAAAAGTTGAAGAAATCAGCATGGGCGAAACCTTACTTTTACACGTAGGCGCCGCGATAACAGTCGGAAAAGTTACATCAACGAAAAAGGACACAGTTACAGTTAAGCTTACTCGACTAGTATGCGCACGAGCTGATTCAAGAGTTGCCATTAGCAGGAAAATAACGGGCAGATGGAGATTTATAGGATACGGAATGATACATTAAATATGACAGCAAAACCTAAACATGCAAAGAAAACGTTAAAAGTAATTTTAGATTCAAACGCCCTGTTTGTCCCGCTTCAATTTAAAATTGACATTTTCGAAGAGCTAAAGACAGTTTTAAGCGTGAAATTTGAACCGATATTACTTTCACCCATCCGTAAAGAACTCGAAATAATTGCTGAAAAAGGTTCGCCGAAAATGCGCAAATGGGCCTCTTATGCCCTAAAACTGGCTGAAAAATGCGCTTTTTTAGAGGTTGAAGAGAAAATTGCATGTTCTCCGGATGACGCCATCCTTGAGGTGGCAAGAAAATGCAATTGCCTAGTGTTTACAAATGATAGAAAGCTTAGAAGGAGGCTAAGAAATATAAGTGTGCCAGTTATCTATGTGAGGCAAAAGTCACGCCTAGAAATTGACGGGAGGATATAGTCCCCTGTTTAAACTTATAACCCTAGAAGATACTATTCGCATACCACCTGCAACATTTGGTAACCCCTTAGAGGCAGTTGGGCATCAACAGGTTAAAGCAAAATATGAAGGAATCGTTGACGAAGAATTAGGCTACGTCATAGCCGTGACTGATGTAAAAGTGAGTCCTGTCGGGAAAATAATTCCGGGAGACGGAGCAACCTATCACAAGGTAACCTTTTCTCTGTTAACATTTTACCCTAAAATTCAGGAAGTATTGGAAGGAGAGGTTGTAGAGATTGCCGATTTCGGCGCCTTCGTACGCATAGGACCAATTGACGCCTTGCTTCACGTTTCACAACTTATGGATGATTTCATTTCCTATGACGAAAAACAAGGTGTTTTATTAGGGAAAGAAACAAAAAGAAAACTTACGAGTGGAGACCAAGTTCGTGTTCGAATAACGGCAGTTTCACTTGGCAGAGCTGGAAGCTCTGGAAAAATAGGCGTAACAGCTAGACAACCCTTCCTTGGCAAGTTAGAGTGGATTGAGCGCGAGGTACAAAAAATAAAGGAACAGGCAGAGAAAGTGGAAGCAAGTCAGAAATAAAAAGTGATTAGATGAGCGAAAAAGCTTGTCCAACATGCAAATTCATAACCAGAGAAAAGATATGCCCAAAATGTAAAACACCATCTTTAAGCGATGATTTCAGCGGGTTAGTAATGATTTTTAATCCTGACGGTTCAGCCATCGCAAAAGCCATGAACATCAAAGAGAAAGGGCGTTACGCATTAAAGGTTAGATAAAATGGCTATAGCGTACAGTCTTACGCCAGAACTACGCATAAAACTTAAGAAACCCATCGGCACGTTAATTCGAGGCTCATTTGCCGAGACAATGAAAATCTTTAAGGATATGACGGAAAAAGAAAAGCCAGCTTTTATAATCTCTGTTGGAGACACTGTTTCAAAAAACCTTGCAGAAAACCACATGTTTCCTCAGCTGTCAATTGTGGATAACAGAGTTATGCGAAGAAATGTACAGCCGGTTCCACTAACAGCAGAGAAGACCATCCACGTTAAAAATCCCCCGGGAACAATAACAGAGGAAGCTCTAGAAGCAATTCAAGAAGCAATAAAAAGCAATTGCCGCGTCAAAATAGTTGCGGACGGGGAGGAAGACTTGCTGACACTAATCGCTGTTTTGTATTCGCCGGAAAACGCCTTTGTCATCTACGGCCAGCCTTATGAAGGTGTTGTCGTGGTTAAAGTCACACCCGAGAAAAAGGCAGAGGTTGCTGGAATTCTGAAAGCTATGAAAAATGTTCGAAAAGCTAAATAATAGGATACCGTATCAAGTCAACACCGCAAACGAGGAAAAACTATGGAAGTTAAGATAGTCTCAGAGAAGGAAAATCCATTGTTGAAAAGAAGGGAAGTCTATTTCCAAGTGGAGCACAGCCAAACCGGCAGCACGCCTCCGAGGCTAGAGGTCAGAAAGGTTGTGGCCACTGTACTAAAAAAAGATACAGATTTGGTTTTTATTAAAAAGTTGGAAACCAAAACTGGAACGCATACAGCATTTGGGGTAGCAAACGTTTACGATTCCGTTGAGCAAGCTAGACTTATTGAACCCAAATATATTATTGAAAGAAATGTGCCACCCGAAAAACCCAAAGAAGAAGAGAAAAAGGGATAGCAAATGTCTAAAAAAACAGAAGAAGCACCAAAAGAACCTCCGAAAGAGGCTCCAAAAGAAGAAAAAGTAGAAAAAACTGGAAAACCCGAGAAAAAGAAAAAGAAGGAAAAAGGTGTATTCTCGTTATACAAGATAGAAAACGACAAAATCATAAGGCTACGCCCAACGTGCGAACGTTGCGGACCAGGCTATTTTATGGCTGATCAAGGCGACAGATATACTTGTGGACACTGTGGTTTTACGCGATACAAACCTGCTGAAAAATGAGCACATTTAAATTACTCGGTGATTCATATTTTTGGTGATTCAAAATGATTAGGGTAAACGTTTCAATATCTAATGTTTCTGCTGAACGTTTTTGGGATATCAGAAAGCCTATACCGCCGATTCAGATAAACACAAATCTTAACCTAGTAGGGATGGAGAAGAAATCGGAAGACTCGTTGGAGGTTCCATTTGTTTTAACGATTAATTATAACCCTTCTATAGCGCAGATAAGCCTAAAAGGAAGAGCGTACGTGGTTGGTGATAAAAGCGAACTTGAAAAGGTTTACAAAGAGTATGAGGAGAAGAAACCTCCGCCACCAATCATAGTACAGTCAATATCCAATGTTGTCTTCATAGAATCCGTGGTAATATCCAGAACATTAAATATTCCGCCACCAATCCCCTTGCCGCAGATACCAGAGGCTAAGCCGCCAAGCAAAAAGCCTTCAGAAATGGACTATAGCGCCTAAAAACCTTAGAAACAAGCTACTTTAATGGAACGTACATTGAAGAGCGAGAGGCGCCGATGCCTGGAGTCCCATGTTTTACGGGCTTATTCGTGACTGCAAATTCGCCTAGATAATGTCCAATCATTTCTGGCTTTATTTCCACTGAGATGAAGTCTTTGCCGTTATGGACAAGGATTGTGGTGCCAACCATTTCGGGCAGAATAATAATGTCTCGCACATGCGTCTTGACTACTTTGCTGCTTCCCTTCCTGAAAACCTCTTTCGCTTTTCTTATCTTTTCAAGCAGTATCCTTTGTTCTGGTGTTAGACCGCGATGGAGACTTCGCCTTTGTCTTGACGGAAGTAAATTAATGAATTCGTCCATCGACATGCCTTGCAGTTGATTAAGCGTATATCCACAATATGCAAATTCTCTGGGCATTTTTTCTCACGTTATTGGTAACGTTAAATGCTATAAACCTTCTGCTATGCTAGCGGCGCGCTCACTTTTCTTTTTCCGTCCTGTGCCTCTAGCAGCAATTAATCCAACCTTTTGTCCTGGTGGAGCGCCATGCGAGGTTGTAGTGCCTTTTCGTGCACTTCTTTTACTGCTGCCATATGGATGTACAGCAGCAACCATTGCTCTTCCACGAGTTCTAGGATATTTACGCCCCCTTGCCCTCATCAAATGGAATTTCGCGCCAGCCTTCAAGAAAGGCTTCTCTGTTCTTCCAGCCCCTGAAGCCACACCAATTGTCGCCCTACAATAATCATTCATATACTTTTTCTTCCCTGATGGAAGTTTGATTATTGTTCCTTGGGCTGTGTGTGTAACAACTATTGCGAATGCTCCTGAGGATTTTGCGATTTTACCACCGTCTCCTTGGCGGAGTTCTATACTGCATATCATTGTGCCCTCTGGGATTTTTCCTATCGGAAGGATGTTGCCCACTTCAACGGGGGCTTTCCCACCCATCTGGATTTGTTGACCTAAATATACTCCTTCGGGAACCACATTGTAACATGTTTTTCCATTTTCGAATCTTATTAAAGCAAGCGGGGCTCCACGTCCGGGGTCATGGACAAAATCTGCAATAACGCCGTTTATTGCTGTTTCAAAATATTCCTTTGTTGTTGCTGTTAATGGATATTGTGCAGGAGCTACTCTTTTGTGAGTTGACGCCCTAAATGTGGGGGCACCACGCCCGCGTCTTTGAACACGAATTCTTTTACCCATTACTCACTCCTCTACATAATTTTACAATATTCCAAGTTTGATTGCAACATCAGTCGCTTTATAGTCTGGGTGAAGTTTGACAAAGGCTTTCTTTTCTCCTTGGGGTGTGATTAGGAGGTTGATCTTTTCAACTTTAACTTCGTAGAGCTCTTCAACCGCCTTTTTCACATCATTTTTGCTTGCTTTCAGATTGACTATGAAGACTAGTTTGTTTTCCTTTTCAACCATTAAGCTCGCGGACTCGGTCATCAACGGATAATGTATAACCTCGTAGGGATCCATTATGATTTCTCTCCCCTGCTGTAAAGCTCATTCAGTTTTCCGATTGCACTGTTTGTCCATATTGTTAGCCTTCCCGGATGCGTCCCCGGAGCAAGTATTTCAGCATTCAAATTGTTAACAGTAACAACTTCTACGCCTGGTATGTTTCTTGCGGCTTCCATTATTCCCTTGTTTTCAGCCACAACTATAAGGGGACCTACAGCTTGCTTCATTTTTCTACCTCTGTATTTACCTTTTCCAGCTCGGATTTTTCTACTCTCTTTTACTCGATAAATGTCTGAGAACACTCCTAGATGTATAAGGGCCTCTTCAACCTCTTTGACTTTCTTTAACCCTTCCAAATCATCTGCAACTATTAGTGGGATCTCTGGAACATCCTCAATTGAATGACCCCGTGAGGCTACAACTTCTTCGGATGCTGTTGCAGCTATTGCAGAAAGAAGAGCGAGGCGTTTTTCCTTCTTTGGAATTCGTTTAACAATCTTCTTATCAGAAGTTGGTGGATGCGCTGCCCTTCCGCCCACCGTTCCGGGGGCTAGGGCTCCTCTCCCAGCGGCTCCCTTAATTCTCGATATTCTGGATATGCCTAGATTAACGCCTCTAGATTCTGCTGTTGTTCTCTTTCCTGCCATGGGGTCCCTGCCTTGGGGTTGAAACCTATTTGATTGTATTGCCAGAACGGCTCGTTTAATGACGTCCGGTCTCAATACAGTTCCAAAAATAGGTGGAAGTTTTATTTTTCCGATCGATTTTCCTTCGAGGTTGAAGATTTTCGCTGTTTTTTTGGTCATGTTTTCACCGTTTATCTTCCTTGGGGGGATTCGAGGGATATTTGTGTGATTTGTGGTGGTTCTTCTGGTATTTGTTTTGGTGGGCGTGCTGGATAGCGTATTTTTATTGGACGTTTTTCTGGGCCCGATATGCTCCCCTCTAATAGCATGTAGGGTCCACGGATTACGCCGTATCTCGTGAAGCCTCCTTTAGGTGTGATTTCTTTACCATCAGTGCCTATTTTCAGAATGCGTTTGTTGTACTCGGTCCTTTGGTGGAAGCCCATCTGTCCAGCTCTTGGAACGCTATACATTACATGGTGAGGGCTCCACGGGCCAAGAGTTGCTACGCCTCTTTTTGTTTTTTTTCCTTTGTGTTGCAGTATTGCTACTCCCCAGCGCTTTACTGGTCCCTGGAAGCCTTTACCAGTTGATACAGCTATTGCGTCTACGTATTGGCCTTCTTTGAATGTTTCTGCGGGGGTTACGGTTTTTCCGATTAGGCTTTTTGCAAATTCAAATTGTTGCTGGATCGTGCCTCCGCCTATTTCTATTTCCGCTATTTCTGGCTTTTTCTTTGACATGTTGGTCTGTTTCGGCTGGGTTATAGCTGTAACACGGATTTTTGTCAACTCAGCCAAATTTTCTTCGATTTTTTTGAAGCTTTCTTCCGTTTTGAAGTTTTCTGGAAGTGTGAACACTCGTTCTAGTTCTTCTGGCGGTTCTTTCATCCAAGCTTCTGTTAGGATTTGGAGACCGTAGGGGTTCCTCGTGTAGGCTCTCATGGCACATATGAGCATCGGTGGGGTTTCTAAGACTGTTGCTGAACGGAATATTTCTTTGCCATAGTTTGGAGAACGTTTTCTATCCTCTATAGTGAAAACGTGGGTCATGCCAGCTTTATAGCCTATAAAACCTAGCAACCTAGGTGTGTCCGCCTCTATTTTTGGCCAGTACCGTATTCTAGCCAATAAACGCTTAGCACGTTTCCTAGGCAAATAAGCAAGTGAACCACGTCTTGGCGCGTGCTGTTTTCTATGACCCATTGTTTTTCGCTTCGCGTCTTTTAGGAATGAAGAAATCAAGTTATAAACGTTACCGTTATGTTTTACGTTCAGAGTGCTGTCTTCATTCTTGTTGCTTTGACCTCAATGTTTCTTGTATGTAGATAAATCGTGCCACATGATTAGTCTAGTCAAGAAAAGACTAGCTCTCTGTGTGACTAGACCCCTCCCTTACATATAGATTGAACTCCTAATAGACTTGGGAAAGGTCTCAGTTAGAGAAAAGGCCCTAGTAAGTGTTAAATTTAGGCGTAGAGAATGATTTTAGGGATTCACATGTCGGACAATGTATCTCAGGTTGCCGATGCACTTTATCGTTCTGGTTGTCTAAAGTTTGGCAGTTTTAGGATTAAGTCTGGAGCCTTAAGCCCTTACTATATTGATCTTGCAGGTTTGCTTTCTTCCCCAAGAGAGTTGTGCAATATTGCAGAAAAAGCGGCATGCGAAATAAGGAACATTATGGCCATCGATAAAATAGATAAGTTAGCCTCAATCGAACTGAAAGGCGCTCTAATCCTGCCCAGCATAGCCTGCAAAGTGAATCTTCCATGCGTTGTTGTAAGAAAAGAAGAGAAAGCTTACGGTGTGACTGGGAGAATTGCTGGAGCAGAAGTCGTTAAAGGCGAGAATATACTGTTTTTTGATGATGTCGTTAGCGAAGGGCTGTCTAAGCTTGAAGGAATAAAACCTTTGGAAGAGCTTGGAGCCCATGTTAAAAATGTGATGGTCGTGGTGGACAGAGAGCAAGGTGGCAGAGAAAACCTTGAAAAGTTAGGCTATAAGGTTCATGCTTTAGCGAAGATTTCAGAACTGGTTAATTGCCTTCTTCAATCTGCACATGTTTCCAAAGAGCAGGCGGACACCGTTTTAAATTACATTAAGAAGCCTTAGCTGTTCAATCGCAATATCTTATAGTCTCAGTCCACGGTTACCTCTGGGTTTGGGGTTCATCGTGGGGATATTCCTATATGGCTCATTGAAGTTTTATCCACAACAGAAAGGTTGCCAAACGCCCTAAAGGAAGCAGATTCAATAAATGTCGGTTCAGAAGCAAGTTGTTGAAGCGTTGATGAAGCCTGAAGCTTATGACGAAGAACCAGGTAAAATTGAACTGACCCAGACCCACATATCCTTCGTTTTTCTAACCAGAAACTTTGTCTACAAGGTGAAGAAGGCTGTAGACCTCGGATTTCTAGACTTCACAACCCTCGAAAAGAGACGTTTCTTCTGCGAAAAAGAGTTAGAGCTCAACAGACGCCTGTGTGGAGAAATGTACCTCGAGGTTGTTCCCATCAACAGATCAAACATTATCAAAATAAAAGGCGAAGGAAAACCCATTGAATATGCCGTGAAGATGAAGAGAATGCCTCAAGAAAAGATGATGAACAAACTCCTCGAAGAGAACAAAGTGAATAGTAAGCTCATTGACGAAATAGCGAAGATCATTGCGGAATTCCATTCAAAGGCAGAAACGAACAGGAGGATAAGCGAGTTCGGCTCATTGGCGATAATAGAAACTAATTGGAAAGAGAATTTCGAGCAGACACAAGAGTTTGTGAGCAAAACGATATCCATGAAGGATTTCAAATTTATCCGTGAAAGAATCGACGATTTCATGAAGAGAAATGTGTCTTTCTTTGAGAAGAGGATGGCGGAGCGTCGAGTCAGAGATTGCCACGGAGACATCCATTCGGGGAACATCTTTGTGACAGACAGAATCTACATTTTCGACGCGATAGAATTCAACGAAAGATTTAGGTATTCTGACGTTGCCTCCGACATTGCCTTCTTAGCCATGGACTTAGACTTCAAAGGACGAACTGATCTGTCTAGCTTCTTTGTTGAAAAGTATGTTAAATATTCTGGAGACCAAGAGTTGACGAAGCTTCTTCCTTTCTACAAGTGCTACCGAGCCTATGTGCGAGGAAAGGTCATCAGTTTCAAACTTCAAGACCCAAACGTAGGTAGTGAGGAAAAGGGTGCAGCAATGAAAGAAGCAAAGGCATACTTCAAACTAGCCTCTGCTTACGCGAAAATTCTTTAGAGAAGTTACTTAAAGTTAAATTGTTCAGCTACATATTCGGGGATTTTCACTGTTCCCATGAGGATTGGCTTTTGGTGGCAGTCGCTTCCTCCAGTCATGATTAGTCCATGTTTTTTTGCAAACTTTATGTAATGATTCGTTGTTTGGGCGCCATTTCTAGAGTGCCAACACTCTACGCCATCAATATACCTCAAAATCGACTCTTCGATTATCTCTGTCTGTTCGTGCAGAGATTTAGTCAATGTCACAAGCGACGTCCCGTGAGGACCATTAGGATGAGCAAAAACAAGTTTTCCTCCAGCATTTCTCACCAGTCTGGACGCCTCTTCAATGTAAAGAGGATATTTAGAAATATCACATTTCACAAGATACTTATCAAAAGCCTCTTGTCTGGTTCTAACAACTCCCTTTCTCACCAAATAATCAGCAATGTGAGGCCTCCCAAGCACTCCGTCAACGGAATCTTGAATCTCCTTAAAATCGTTCTTCGTTAACTTTCCAATTCCTTCTTTTCCAAACTCTACATTAATATTATCTAAAATCTTCGCAGCCCTTTCCTCTCGATATTCCGCAATTTGTTGAAGCTTGTCCTTTAACTCCTTATTCTTTACGTCAAATTGATAACCCAAGAAATCTAACGACACTGATTTACCATTCTGATATTTGGGATGCGAGAAGGTTACATTCAATTCAACTCCAGAAACATAGCGAATCCCATTTTTCTTTGCTAAAACCATGGCTTTCTCCTGACAGCCAATCGAGTCGTGATCCGTAATCGATAATAACCCAATGTTTCTGATCTTGGCTTCCTTAACAATTTCTTCAACAGTCAATTTTCCGTCAGAACAATTTGAATGAATATGCAAATCTATTATCATAATAAAACGAGGTCCAATTACCTTTTTTCCATCCCGATTATGTACCAATCCTCAGGAGAATCATACTCTGTGTCGACTGTTAAGTGCACTATTTCGAGTTGCGGATATCTCCTTTTCAAATCATCTAAGTCAACAGGTTCAAACCTCTTCTTGTTGTTAAGATAAGCTTCCCTAGTTAAGGCGTTTGACTCATATTCCTCTTTGGTTCTTTTCAAAATCCTCGCAATCGCCACTTCTTCAGAGCAGTGAGTTTGAAGTATGACAAAAGTCATATTATGCTTCGCAGCAATCGCAGCAGCACGTCTTCGTAGTTCTTGAGTGACAAAAGTAGCATCCAATATTACGCCTTTACTCTTCTGTACAAGATCCTCTGCTCGGCGAAACGTCTCATCGTAGACAAGCTCCCGTTTGCTCATATTTGACGCAACTTTTTCGTCAAAAATGTCTTCATTCTTGAGAACCTCCAATCGAATCAAATCGGTTCGAAGAATGGGATATCCCTTGATTTTTGAAATTTCCTCTGAGGTCTCTGTTTTCCAAGTTCCTGGGAGCCCACATGTAATTAGTAGAGTCCCAGGCCTTAACTCAGTTTTAACAAACTCGGCAAAAGGTTCCCTCAACTGGATACCCCTTGCAATTAAGTTGAGACAAAGCAAAATTAAACCTTTGCGGCAAGTAGTCTATGTGCCAAAACTTCTGCTTAGTCTTTCTAAGATGCCGCTCTATACGCTTTTCCAAATTGTTTTGGGCAGAACCCACGTAAGCATACACGCCCTTCTCAAAGTTTACGCTACCCAAAGCGCCAACATTAACGTTAATATCCTTACTAACCGAAACGACTAAAATATAAATGCCCTTCGCCATACTCATCTATACCATTTCAAAATTTCCTCAACCGCCCCATCAGAGTAACCTATCTCCCTAAGCATTCTCTTCAAATCCTCAACAGATTCAACATCCAAACACAAACACCATGGAACAATGTTTATCTAAAACTATTTATCCTTTAGCCCCAGTCCTTGGTGCCCAACCTATGTCAAACCAAAACCAAATTCGTTACGTAACCTATTGTGGCCTATACTGTGGTTTATGTGCCCAAAGAAACCGCATACCCCAACAGGCAAGCCAACTACAAAAAAGCCTACATAAAGAAGGCTTTGACGATTTCTACCAATATGTGCCAGAAATGAAGGAGACGTTTCCACCGTTCTGGCAGTTTCTACAAGAACTAGCGAAATTTGACTGCACATGTAGAACAGGCAGGGGAGGACCCCCTGACTGCAAAATCCGCCAATGCGCCAAACAAAAAAATGTAACAGTCTGTCCGCAATGCAAAGAATACCCATGTACACTTATCCAATCCCTAGCAGAACACTACCCCACACTAATCCAAGACGGAAAACATCTACAGAAAATCGGCTTAGAAAAATGGATAAAAGAACAAGAGAAAAGAGCCAAACGCGGCGTGGTATACGCCGATATACGCATTCCATGGCAGTCTTAACTGTTTCATTCGTTAGCCAAGATAAGACTCAACATCTTCAAAATTAAACTCCTTGGCTTTAAGCACTTTAGTGGCGAAACGGAAAATCTTTCGACGTACATCCACTGACAAATTCGGATACCACAAAGGCGAAGCCAAAACAAGACTTCGCCAAGCATAAAAAGGTTGCACAACTCTCAAAATTTTTTCATTACCAGTCCTATCCAAATAGTTTCGCCAGAAAAGTAAAAACAACTTTTCAAAAGGACCTTCCATTCTCCCGAAAGCCTGCAAAGAATAGAACATATAATTTATCGTCATAGCGCTTACATCATCAGCGGGTTCCCCCCATTCACCTCTGCTACGATCTAAAACTGTGAAGTCTAATCCTTGCTTAAACATAACATTCCAAGGGTGAAAATCCCCATGCACTCGCGAAAGCCTGTGTGCTTTACGCTTAAGCCTCCACCGCCATTCCACGCATGTTTTCTCAAAGTCAACAAAAAACTTCTCATCGACGTAGCCTAAACCGCTTGGATAGCTATCGGTTAAGCCGAAAATACCTTCACCATGCCCAACCAAGTCGCGGATACGCCTAATATAAAGTCCCGGTGCATCCTTCTTTGTTGAATGAACCTCCACAAGATAGTCAGATAAAGCCACACACCGCTCCTCATCCAAATTTGTTAAATTACCAGTTTCTTTAATGCGATCCAAATCAGAATGGTAGAGTACACCATCGCTAACAAATTCAGTTAAAATGAAAAATTCACAGCAATCACCGACGGACTTCAAAGTTTCGCCATCCTTTGTAAAGGCGCCTACATCAACAGAGCGCACATGCCTAGGCAAATTATTAAAGGCAGAGTGTTGCCAAAGCAAAACAGCAGCCCTATCAGAAAAGTAATCATGACCAAAGCCTTCAGGACGCATAGTCTCCAAAACAACACGCTTAATCTCGCCGTCAACACTAAACTCAATAAAATACGGCACACCATAACCAAAGCCTTTCAAGTCCGCTAAGCCCTCACCGCCTAAAGGAACAACACGAAGAACTTTCACCGATGCTTTGTAGACACTTGAAAGATACTCTTCCAGTCGCTCAACTTTCAACTCCAGCACGAAACTCCACCCAAAGTGAAAGGTCTCAGTTATAAGTTAAAAATATAGCGATACAAACAAACAATAGTCAAAAGAAGTGCTCAAAAATGAACAGCCTAATCCAAAACGGAACCATAATCACAATGCAAAACAAAAAAATAATTCGCCAAGGCGCTATCGCCATAGAAGACAAAACAATAGTCGAAGTTGGAAAGACCCAAAAATTAAAAAGAAAATATGGAAGGGGTTATGAAAAAATAGATGCAAAAGGCAAGGTCGTCACCCCAGGCCTCATAAACACGCACCAGCACGCTGCAATGAGTTTGTTAAGGGGGTACGCAGACGACTTACCACTACAAGAATGGCTTGAGAAATGGATATGGCCCATAGAAAAACACATGACAGCTCATGACGTTTACATTGGAGCCCTACTAACAGCTATAGAATCCATAATGGGTGGAACAACAACCGTCAACACGATGTACCATTATACGCCAGAAGAAAATGAGGCAAAAGCATTCGCAGATGCTGGTTTGAGAGGCGTAATCGGTCACGTTTGCTTTTCATGGAGAAAAAACGAAGACAGAAAAGCATTGGAAGACTTGGCTAAAAACTGGCACAACAAAGCAGATGGACTGATCCGCGTCAGTGTAGACCCACATGCACCATATTCTGTTGATCCAGAATACATGAAAGAGCTAAAAGTAATAAGAGAAGAACTGAACAATAAATACGGTTCTGAGAAAGCGCCAATAATCTGCCATATTCATGCTGCTGAGACTAGCGATGAAATGGAAAAAATTCGGAAAGCCTTTAAAATACAGTTTAAAAACGGAGTAATGGCATATCTGGATTCATTAGGAGTTTTAGATGAGCGATTAATCGCAGCGCATTGCGTGGCATTAACAGATAAAGACATGGCAATCATGAAGAAAAGGAACGTGAAGGTTTCACATAATCCAATCTCAAATCTCAAACTCGCCTCAGGCATAAGTCCTGTTCCAAAAATGCTCAAAAAAGGCATAACAGTCTCGCTGGGAACAGACAGCCCATGCTCAAACAACACAGCGGACATGTTCGAAATCATGAAAACAACAGCCATAATACATAAAGGAATAAACAAAAACCCAACAGTAATGCCTGCAGAACAGGTTTTGGAAATGGCAACCATAGAAGGCGCAAAAGCGTTGTCATGGGAGAACGAAATAGGCTCAATAGAGATTGGAAAAAAAGCAGATTTATCCATCATCAGCCTTAAAAGGCCACACCTTTGCCCATTATACAGTGAAGCAAGCCATTTAGTTTACGCAGCAAAGGCTTCTGATGTTGAAACGGTAATAATAAATGGCAGGATAGTTATGGAAAATGGAAAGTTGACAATGTTAAACATCGAAAAAGTTATGGATGTGGTTGAAAAAGCAAAGAACAACCTTCTTAGCAAGCTAAACACCAACGTTAAATAGTTTGGTTTTAAATGAGCATAAAGGAAGGGAAATTAGAATGGAAGACTTCAAAGTTAAAGACACCTCGCTAGTTCCCAAGGGTGTTTTACAGATAGAATGGGCTTCAGAACATATGCCAGTTCTAAATCAAATCAAAAAAAGATTCAGCAAAGAAAAACCCCTTAAAGGTTTAACCATAGGCGCGTGTCTACACGTAACAAAAGAAACGGCTGTTCTTGTCGATGCTTTACTCGCTGGCGGAGCGAAAGTTGCGTTATGCGGTTCCAATCCGCTTTCCACACAAGACGATGTAGCGGCAGCGCTGGCGGAAAATGGTGTTCATGTGTTTGCATGGAGAGTACAAACGACAGAAGAATATTATTGGTGCGTTGAAAGGGTGATAGACCATACCCCTGTAATAACGCTTGATGATGGAGCAGACCTTGTTGGAGCAATCCACAGCAAAAGGACAGAAGCACTAGCAAACATTAAGGGTGGAACAGAAGAAACAACCACAGGCGTTTTAAGGCTGCGTGCCATGGAAAAAACCGGAGCACTCAAATACTCAATAATAGCTGTGAACGACGCCTACACGAAATACTTGTTTGACAACCGGTATGGAACAGGACAAAGCACAATAGATGGTATCCTGAGAGCCACAAACATGCTTTTAGCGGGTAAAAACTTCGTGGTCTGCGGTTACGGATGGTGCGGAAGAGGAATAGCCATGAGAGCGCATGGAATGGGAGCCAACGTAATAGTCACTGAAGTGAACCCGCTTAAGGCTCTTGAAGCGGCAATTAATGGATTCCGCGTAATGCCAATAGCTGAAGCAGCAGCACTAGGCGATATATTCGTAACAACAACAGGCGACATAAGTGTCATAAGAAAAGAGCATATGCAAAAAATGAAAGATGGCACGATACTGGCTAACAGTGGCCACTTCAACGTGGAGATAAACATAAAAGACTTAGAAGAACTTGCAACTTCAAAGAGAAACATCAGGCCAAACCTAGACGAGTACAAACTTGAGGATGGAAGAAAGCTATACCTTTTGGCGGAAGGGAGACTCGTAAATCTGGCGTCAGCAGAAGGACACCCAGCGGAGGTTATGGATATGTCATTTGCAAACCAAGCTCTTTGTGTGGAATATATAGCTAAAAACGAAAAAATGCCGCCAAAAGTTTACCCAGTGCCCAAAGAAATAGATGAAACTGTGGCAAAACTAAAACTCAGTGCAATGAAAATAAAAATAGACGAACTAACAGAGGAACAGAAAAAATATTTAACAACATGGGAAATGGGAACAATATAACAACAAGTTTAAAATCATGGTAAACTTTAAAAGGAGTAAAGGAGTAACATGGCTTTACATATGTGGTGATGCATAAATGGTTGGTAAAGACCAAGCAATCGGCGGAATAATATTTGCAGTTTGCTTAATAGTAGGCGTACTATATACTGTCGGATTATTTTACTTTGGAAACCCCTTTACTGGCGATGGCTGGTATATACAATTCTGGCTCATAGCAATTCCAGTGTTCCTAGCATTCATTGCCATAATGGCTATAGGCGCATGGATAGGGTGGACTATGGCTACAACGCCGCCACCTAAACCGATAGAAGAAATCACAAGCGAAATAGAAGAGAAAGCGGAAGAAAAACCAGCAGAAGAAGCTGTCACGAAGACCGAGGAAGAGAAAAAACCCGAACGCAAAAAGAAAAGTGAAACGTAACAAAAAATTCAACTTTCCTTCCGGCAAAAACCTATTTTTATCAATATTTTATATTGAAGACCAACGGAGAGCCGATTGACGAGATAATCTTCACAATATACGTTTCACCCTTCCTATATGTATTGCAAAGTGAATTATGCCAATGGTCCCTAGCGGAGTAAGTGTTATAACTCGAACATTTTAAGCGCAAAGTGCAACGGAATATGAACTATGGCGGAAACACCAAATTAGCCAGTCACGTTTTTAAGCATACATTGCACTATGTTTTCGCAAATCATGCATTCCTCAGGTATTTTCTCCTTCTTTGAACGCTTACTCAGATACCCAAAATGGTGTACACATCCTCGCACCTTAGGAGAAGATTCGGCTAGCGTTTTCTCCTTAAAATCAACACTTGCCTGTTCACTTCCAGTTTTCCTCCTCTTTAGATTTTTCTTTTCTTCAAAAGTTGTGGAACTTTTTTCTAAGGTTATTTCAGTCAAGCAAAAGGGACACGCATCGTAAACTTCCGCATTTTTAGAACACAAATTCTCAGTTTTTACGGGGCTAGTGAAAACTCTACCACATGACGGATTTGGGCACGTGTAGCTCTGACTTTCAGTTATTGTTTCTTTCTTTTTCGTGATTTATGACCCCCATTACAGAATCGGATTTCGAGTTTATAGTATTAATGAACCCCAAATAACTATCCTAGCTACTTAACAAGCGAAAAGAAACTATGGGAATACTAATTTTTTTAAGGTCTTATTTCCTCTTGATGTAGTCAGAAGCAATCTAAAGGTCTCCTACTTCGATTTTTGAGTCGGGGTAGGCCTTGTACACTTATCTCCCTTTCTTATAGCAAGAATCCATATTCAAAATTCATAACTGTTTTAATTACTTAAACTCTAACTCTTTCCTCAATTCCCAACAATGGTGAAAAACTTGTATACGGTATGGATAAAAATTGATGAAACGCTACCATGGATTGAACTGAAAGGAGAATACCAAACAAGAAGAGAAGCCAAAAAGGCAGCAAACGAATCTCTCAGCATGGTAAAAATAAAAACCGTGGAAATCCCAGAAAAAAGAAGCCCTATGAAGGCATTAGAATTTGTAAAGGCGACACGATAAACAGTTTGTTTAGAATAGATGTTTGTTGCTTAAGAATGGTTTGCAACCGACCTTGCTTTTTATGATGCTTGAGAAGCCTAAACTACGTAGTCTATCAGCTACCTTTTCAACGTAATTCATATAAGTATTAATGAAAACTGACGGCCCAGTATCCATAGAATACCATGCTGGTACGCCTTCGCGTCGCATTCTTTGAACCTCTTTTATTATGCAAACTGTTTCCGGCTCCCAAAGAACCATGTGCGCCTTTCCAGTCATTGTGCTTGCATGTAGATTTAGGCTGTCTTCTTCGGCAAGTCTTCCTATCGTGGCAACATCTTTGGTTTTTATGGCTTCTTCCATCGCCTTGATGATTTTTGCCACGTGTTTCAGC
>Ga0210056_1000806_pt1 | contig 26863 bp, 15 predicted proteins | sample CryGeyCG2014_080_2_FD_183965 | JGI IMG/M metagenome (GOLD analysis project Ga0210056, IMG submission 183965) | Groundwater microbial communities from aquifer - Crystal Geyser CG07_land_8/20/14_0.80 (SPAdes) (version 2) | ecosystem: Environmental > Aquatic > Deep subsurface > Groundwater | place... | reverse complement strand
CACGGGCGACCCGAAAGGGATCAAGTCTTCCTACGAAGATGCCGTGAAGACGCTGGAGATCAGCGTCGCTGCCAACAAGTCGACCGCGACCGGGCGGACGATCAAGCTGGCTTCGGCGACCTGAAGTGACTGGGTAGCCCAATGACCTCCCGACCCGTGCCGGGAGCCTCAACCAGCCGCCCTGCGCAGTGCCCCCGCTTCACCGGGAGGGTGGCCGTCGTTGTCGAACAACGCGACGGCCACCCTCCCCCGAAGCCCCGCGACGGTCGCGGCTCGGATTGATAGCGCGTTTTCGAAGGAATCATCCATGCCCGCCGATTGGTTGGACACCACGTTGGCTGGAAACGCTGCTACTGGACGCCCGAACTTGTTCGGGGGCTGAGTGCGGGCAGTCCCTTAACAAGTTGGGGCGTCCGGAGCGCGTTCTTGAAGGAACCCAAACCCATGACCGCACGCGAACGCTTCCTCGCAACGATGCGCTACGAACCGGTGGACCGCGTGCCCTTCCGCGGCTGGGGCGCTTGGCCGGAGACGCTGGAGCGGTGGCAGCGCGAGGGCTACGACCCGGCGAACCCTCCGCAGTTCGACACGGACCGGTGGGACTGGCACGGCGGGTGGTTCTTCCCCAAGCCGCCCTTCGAGCACAAGGTGGTCGAGGAAGACGACCGGACGATTCTGTACGTCAACCATGAGGGCATCCTCATGCGGGAGCGGAAGGATCACAGCTACTCCTCGATGCCGCAGTTTGTGCGCTTTCCGGTGGAGACGCGGGAGGACTTCCGCGTGTTCTGGAAGGAGCGCATGCAGCCCGACTTGTCGGTGCGGATCGGCGCCGATTGGCAGGCGCGGCTTGCGGCCTACCGCCAGCGGGACTTCCCACTGATCGTCATCGCCGACCGCTGGGGCGGGTTCTTCGGCCCGCTGCGCAACCTCACCGGCGTCGAGACCCTCTGCATGCTTTTCTACGACGACCCCGCGTTCCTCGAGGAGATGATGGACGCCGACGCGGACTTCATGATCCAGGTGATGGACCAGGTGCTGGACCACACCGACATCGATGTCTTCGGGTTCTGGGAAGACATGGCGTTCAAGACGGCACCGCTCCTCGGCCCCGACCTGGCGCGCAAGTACCTGCTGCCGCGGTACCGGCGAGTGGTGGACTTCCTGCGGTCACGCGGCGTCGAGTTCATCGCGCTGGATAGCGACGGCAACATCTGGGATTTGCTGCCCGTGTGGCTCGATGCCGGCATCAACATCCTCTACCCGTTCGAAGTGCAGGCGGGCATGGAGGTGCTCGAAGTCCGGCAGCAGTTTGGCCGCGACCTGCTCATGTGGGGCGGGCTCGACAAGCGCGCGCTCGCAAAGGGACCGGGAGCCATCGACGCCGAGCTGGCTCGGCTGGCGCCGCTTGTCCGACAGGGCGGCTTCATCCCCCATACCGATCACAGTCTGCCACCGGACATCTCGTTCGCCAACTTCCTCTACTTCATGGAGAAGCTGCCGGCGATTCTGTGAGGCGCAGACGCGGGGTCTACTGCCTTCAGGTACGAACGCCGCCCCAATCCGAGCCGCGCGCGTCAGCAAGCGGACCTCGCCGGGCCACGCTTGCTGACGTGCGCGGCTCGGATCTGAGGAAGGCGTGACCTTGCCCAATTGGGAGACACCCATGAGCATCCACAACCACCTGCAGAGCGTACGACGGCCGGCCCGCAGGAAACGCCTCCCGCTCGCGTTCGCGGCGGTGTTGGGAAGTATCGCCGCTTCGGTTTGCTGCAGCCAGGCACAGCCGGTGACGGCGGAGCAGATCCTCGCGGCCACCGGAGTCAGAGGCGGTTTCGTCGTCCACCTCGGCTGCGGCGACGGGAAGCTGACGGCAGCATTGCACGCCAGCGAGGGCTACACGGTCCAAGGGCTGGAGCCCGATCCGGCGAAGGTCAATGCGGCTCGCGACTTCATTCGGCGGACCGGGCTCTATGGGCCGGTGTCGGTGGAGCAATTTGCGGGCGCGGCGCTGCCGTACGCCGACAACCTGATCAACCTCGTCGTGGCAGAGCACCGCGGCGCGGTCTCGCGCGAGGAAATCCTGCGGGTGCTGGTGCCCAACGGCGTCGCCTACTTGAGCGAAGGCGGCGAGTGGCAGAAGCTCGTGAAGCCTCGCCCGGCCAACATCGACGACTGGTCGCACTTCCTGCACGATGCCGGCAACAACGCCGTCGCCGAAGACACCGTTGTCGGGCCGCCGCGCGCACTCCAGTGGATTGCCCCGCCCCTCTGGCTGCGAAGCCACGAGACCCCTTCAGGCATCGAGGGACTGGTCACCTCCGGCGGGCGGCTGTTCTACTACTTCGACGAAGGCGTGATCGGCATTACCGATCAGCGGCTGCCCGAACGCTGGTCGTTGATCTGTCGGGACGCCTTCAACGGCAAGTTGCTGTGGAAGCGACCCGTCGCCAAGTGGGGCTGGAGCGAGTGGGCCGCCGACAGGTTCGGAGGCATTGACTGGACCGACATCACCGGCGGCCGCACCGTGGTTCCAGACGAGAACCAGCGACGATTGGTCGCGATTGGCGACCGGCTGTATGCGACGCTCAGCTATGCCGCGCCGCTGTCCATTCTTGACGCTGCCACCGGCGAGGTGCGGACTACCGTCGAAGCGACTGCTCCCGTCAGGGAGATCGTCTCGGTGGACGGGGTCGTCGTCGTCTTCGCGGGCGGCGGGATGCCGGGCTCGGCCAAGCGCAGGGGCGAGGGAGAGGCAGAACCAGCGTCGCTCATTGCCGTGAACGGCGACTCGGGGGAGGTGCTGTGGAAGACAACGACGGCGCCGATCAAGAGTCTGTTCCTGGCCGTGGCCGGGGGGCGCGTCGTCTACCAGACCGGCCCGAATTTGGTCGGGCTGGACCTGAAGACCGGTCAGCAGCTCTGGCGGGTCGCCCCCAACATCCGGAACGGGAGAACGCTTGTCGTCCACGACGGCGTCGCCGTGATTCTCGGAGGGAAGGGGCTGGAGGCGCGCGACGCGCGCACCGGCGAGCAGCTTTGGCAGAAGGACGTTCTTCTCGCCAGTGGGTTGGGCTCGGAGGATCTCTTCATCGCCGAGGGCCTCGTGTGGCCGGCGATCCTCTCCGTCGACGAGAAGCAGCAACCCAAAGGCAAGAGCCCGGACGCCCTGGCTGTCGGTTATGACCTGCGGACGGGCGAAGAGCGGAAGCGCCTCTTCGTGCCCAACCTCCGCAGCCCGGAACACCACCATCGGTGCTACCGCAACAAGGCCACCGACCGTTTCCTGATCAGTGCCATGGAGGGGGCGGAGTTCCTCGATCTGAAGGGCGACGGACACGACCAGAACAACTGGCTGCGCGGCGCATGCAAGTTCGGTGTCATGCCAGCCAACGGCATGCTGTACGTGCCCACCGACCAGTGTTTCTGCGAGCCCGGCGCCAAGCTGCTGGGCTTCGCCGCCGTGGGAAGCCAACCCGTCTCGCCGGCAACCTTCACGCCGAACAGCAAGCGCCTTCAGAAGGGTCCAGCGTACGCCGACAGCCGAAACCCCAAGCCTGGAACCCCAGACCTCAAACCCGCCGACTGGCCGACATTTCGGCACGACGCTGCCCGCCACGGCACTACGCCGGCCTCTGTTGCGCCACAGGTGAAGCCCCGGTGGCGCACGAAGCTCGGCGGCGGCTTGACGCAGCCCGTTGCCGTGGGTGACCGCGTCTACGTTGCCTCCCGCGACGCCCACACTGTCCACGCGCTCGACATGAAGAGCGGTGGGCCGATCTGGACATTCGTCGCCGGGGGCCGGATTGACTCGCCGCCCACCTACTACCGCGAGCTGCTGCTTGTCGGGAGCGCCGACGGCTACGTCTACTGCCTCCGGGCTGCCGACGGCGCGCTCGCGTGGCGGTTCCTGGCCGCGCCGGTGGACAGGCGGATCGCCTACTTCGACCAGTTCGAGTCGGTCTGGCCGGTGCATGGCAGCGTGCTGATCCACGAGGGAATCGCCTACTGCACTGCCGGTCGCTCCACGTACCTTGACGGCGGCATCCGGCTGTATGGTCTGGACCCGGCCACCGGGAAGCTGCTCCACACGGGCAAGCTGGAGGGGCCGTTCCCGGATCTGAAGGCCAATCGCGACTACTCGTTCTACGTGTTGGGCGCCAACTCGGATATCCTGGTCAGCGAGGGCGGCGCCCTCTACATGCGGCAGAAGAAGCTGACGCCCGCCCTTGAGGAGGTCAAGGCCGAGGTGCTCTCCACCAAGGGTGAGCAGGACGTGGGGTCGCACGTCTTCTCGACCTCGGGGCTGCTCGATGACTCGTGGTACAACCGCACCTTCTGGATGTACTCGAAGCGCTGGCCGGGGTTCCAGCTCGCCAACCAGGCGCCCAAGAGCGGCCAGTTGCTGGTGGTCGATCGACAGAACACCTACGCGGTCCACCCCTTCTATCACCGCAACGTGCACAGCCCGATGTTCTTCCCCGGCAAAGAGGGGTACCCATTGTTCGCCGACCGGAACACCACGGAGCCACAGATCGTCGGCGAGGAGGGTGCCCGGACGCCGGTTGAGTGGCTACCGCAGTCCTCGTACGGCCGCAAGGAAGGCCCGCGGACCCTCGACAGCCCCGCCTTCGGTCTCGACAAGATGATCGGCTACACGCGGGCGGAGCCGCCGCTGTGGATGACGTGGTTTCCGGTTCGCATGCGCGCCATGGTGAAGGCCGGCGACACCCTCTTCGTTGCCGGCCCGCCCGACGAGTTCGACCCGGAAGATCCCCTCGCGCCGTTTGAAGGCAGGCGGGGCGCCCAGCTAATCGCGGTCGCCGCCAAGGACGGGAAGAGGCTGACCGATCGCCCGCTGGACGTGCCGCCGGTGTTCGACGGGATGGTTGCCGTCACTGGTCGCCTGCTGGTGTCGTTGGAGGACGGAAGCTTGGCGTGTTTCGGAGGGTAACGCGGCACGCCGGCTGCTGCGCGACCACTTCCGCCCAGGGAGCGTCATGCCACTCACGATCGCTGTTCTCTCGGATCTCCACCTATCGGAAGCGCCGAACCCGCAGTGCCCGACCCGGCGCGGCGAGTTCGCTGAGATGCTCCTGCTACGCGCTGTGCACCGGCTCGACCGCTTCCTCAAGCCGGACGCCGTGGCGCTATTGGGCGATGTCGTCGACCAGGGCGAACACCCGCAGGCGGAAAGACTGCTCCGACAGGTCCGCGCCGCCATGGACAAGCTGGCGTGTCCATACGTAGCGCTCCCGGGCAACCACGACGGTTCGCCCGAGCGCTTTGCCCGCATCTTCAGCGAGGCGGCCGACTGGTTCGACGTGGAGGGCTTCCGTCTGGTGCCGTTCATCGACCCGGAGGAACCTGGCTTCAACGCCAGCCGGAGGCAGGAGGACCTCGACCGCCTCAACGCAGCCCGGCAGGGCTTCGGCGGCCCGCTGGTCTGTCTGCAGCACGTGCCCGTGCTGCCCGCGGGCCGGACGCCTTGCCCCTACAACTACACCAACGCCGCCGAGATCCTGTCGGCCATGGCGCAGGCCGGAGTCGCGCTCTCGATCAGCGGACACTACCATCCCGGCGAGGGCCCACTCGAGCACGACGGCGTCACTCTCCTCGCGGCGCCCGCGCTGTGTGAGCACCCATTCCGGTACTCGTGGGTGCAGGTCGAAGACGACGGGTGCGTCGTCGTCGAGACGCACACACTGGAACTTCCCGAGGAACTCGACCGGTAGGGGCAGACCCGCGTGTCTGCCCCGGCTGTACGTGGTTTGCGAAGGACCTCCCCCAATGAACCTCACAACCAGACTGCTGCTCGCTCTGTTGTTGGCTGGTGCGCTCGTAGTGCCGGCGGCTGCGCTGGACGACATTCGCATCACTACAGACCGCGCCCCCGACTGCTCGTCGCTGGAGTCCGTCGTTGCCAGTGTCACGCGCGAGTGCAAGACCGATGACGAGCGCGCGATCGCGATCTACAACTTCCTGCGGTACGTGAACTACCACTACGCCTATCCCAGCGAAAAGGGCGGCATCGGGGCGCTGAAGCTCAGTCCTCGGCATACTGCCGTCGCTTCCTTGACAGCACTGCTCTCCCGTTTCGTTGGACTCTAAGCTGACCGGAATCGTAGCTTAGCCACCTGTCCAAAGAACGGGGGGAACTTCATCCATTGGGAGCAGAGAAGTCTGTCGGGAGCGTCTCCGCGAGTGCGCTGAGGAGGGCGGCTCTGAGCGTGTCGGTATGAGCCACTTGACATGGGCGGCAGTGGCTGGTTTGCCATCGAGTTCTTAATGCTGTCGAGACGCGCACGGAAGTACTCGACAAGCGTGTCCTCTGCGTCCGCCGCGTTGCCGTCCGACAACGTGGCTCCGAGCTTCTCCGCGGGGTCGGATGGTATGGATGAGGCTCGGGCGCTTCAGGTGTTGCCTGTCCCCTTCCTTTCCCTCCTCCGAACACACACAAGAGCCCGTAGAGACTCTCAACCTCGATACCGTGTTCGTGCCAGAGGTCTTTCGCCTGCGGCGTGTGGAACGTCTCGAAGTCGTTCGACAGAACGATGTCGGGTTGTGCTGCGAGGGCACTGGCGAAGATGGGTGCGTCTCCGTGGTCGACCGCGAACGGAAGGACGGCACGGATTCCGGCGGGGGTGGGCCAATCGAGCAATTGGTCGGCGAAGGGACGCAGGAACGCAAGGAGCGCGCGTCTCGCGCGAGGGAAGTCCCTGTCGATCACTTCCTCGAGTTCGTCGGCCACGACGCGGCTCAACACCAGATCGTAGGCGCCCTCTTCGTAGAGTTGGAGGGCTTCGCCCGCCAAGCTAACTTGCCCACGCCCATCCCTTGGGAAGACTGTGCTCGGCGAGGGTCTCCTGACCCCGCCGCTCCCCGGACCGACAGGTCTCCAGAGCCCTTTGAGACCTTCCGGTCAAGCGTTTCGGGGCGGTCGGAGACCTGCCCCGAGCTAGCTTCGCCCGCCAAGCTAACTTGCCCACGCCCATCCCTTGGGAAGACGACCATGCTGACGGGTGCGCCCGTGTCAGCGAACACTCTGAGAACCGACACCGCTACTGCCCCCTACGCTCCGACCATGTCCTGGTACCGTTCCCGCCAGATCCGAGGGCGCGCCTCTTTGACGTGTCGGAGCAGTTCCTCTTCGGTCAGCCCCTCCGCGCTTGCTGCCGGGGCCAGTGCCTCGCTCAGCTCTCTGAGCGGGAGGCGCTGGTTCTCTTGAGCAACGTACGTCTCCAGTGCCTCAAGCGCCACGGTGTTGAGCGACAAGTCGCGATGGGCAGCGGCCTCTGTCAGTGCTTCGTGCAACCGGCTGGGCATTCGCAGCGTGATTCTCCGAAGGTCCTGCGTGGCGACTGCCATCTTCTACTCCTCCAACGCCCGGCAGCAGCACTGTAGCAGCACGCAACTTGGGCGTCAACTGCCCCGCCGGATCTGGTCGGCCCTACTCGCCCGCAGCCACCACCCTCACCTCCGAGAGCGAAACACACAGCGTTGCCTCGCTGAGGGTGAGGCGGAGGCGGTCTGTCATCACTGGGTCGAAGGTGATCTGCTTGCCTTTGCCCAGCGTGGTGCCCTTGGCGACTTCGTGCCACTTGTCGGCGCGCATGGCTTTGAGCCGCCAGGCCCGCACGCGGTCGAACTCCTCGTCGACCTCGATGCCGGCAACGGGTCTGGGTGCTCTGAGGGCGACCTCGAACCAGGGCGTGTGGTCGTCATCCGCGCTGTTCCAGCGGGTGGCGGGGTCGCCGTCGACGGCCAGGGCGGGCTCGTAGCCAGGATAGGCCGAGGAGGCGCGGGCGGTCAGTGTGGGCTCGGGCGGAGTCGGGTAGCCGAGGGAGGCGAGGGCTGTGGGGGAGGCGGCCGGTTGCGGGTCTGCGAGCTTGGCGCTCGCGGCTGCGGGGGCAGGTGGGAGGACGGCGAGCCAGACCTCTTCGGGCGCGAACGGCTCGAGGCGGATTCGGTTGTCGCCCGGCTTGAGGAGGCGGGTGACGTCGAGGCGGAAGGGCTGGCAGAGGAAGCCGCCCGCGTCGCGGCCGTTGACGGTGACTCGGGCGGCGGCTTCGGGCTTGAGGGTGCCAGTGAGCAGGAAGACGCGGCTGCCGTCGCGCAGGGCGTCGGCGGGGACGGTGGCTGTACCCTCGAAGGGATCGGCTCTGCGGAGGGGGCTGAGTGTGAGTTGGGCACCGGACCTGCCCCAGGGCTCGCAGCCGAAGTCGCCCAAGGCCGCTGCTGCGGGCCAACCAGAGTCGTCGAGCTCGGGCCGCTGCCAACCGGCGGCGGGCTTGTCGGCGGACTTCCAGGTGGCGTCGGTGCGGAGCGTGAGGTCGGCACCGTCGGCTTGCCGGACGACGAGGCTGGCCACCGCGCCCGCGGGGTTCGGGGCGTTGCTGCCGTTCTTGGCTTCGACGGCGATCGCGTTTCGACCGGGCTGCAAGTGCTGAAGCACGTCGTACTCATCGGGACGTTCCCAGGCGCTGCCTTGACCCACTTGTTTACCGTTGATGAAGACGGTGTACTCGTTGTCTACGGCGAGGGTCAGCCGGGCGGCGGTGGGCTTGCCGGCCAATTCAAACGACCGGCGGAAGGCGCGTGTGCACGGCGGCACGGACTTGCCGTCGGCGGCGTGCCAGATCCAGTGGGCGTCTTGCAGGCTCTTGCCTTGGTCGGGCGCGGCGGGAGTGGCGTCGGGCTGTTCGGGGAGGGCGCGGCGAACGACCGGGATTCGGCGCATTCGGTCAACGTCGGCGGTCGTGATGCGCGGCGGTCGCTCCGTCACCGTCGCGGCTCGGTCGGTCGGGCTGAACACGAGGAGGGCGCTCTCGCAGGAGGCGAGCGTCAGGCTGAGGTCGACTGCGTCGCCGTTGCGCTGGAACGGGACCGAGGTGATCTCGGCGCGCATGGCGTCCCACACTTCGGGGACGCCGTCGGCATGGACGCGCAGGCGGAACGTCCGTACTTGCCGATCCCAGTTCATGTTGGTGACGAAGAACACGTCGCGGCGTCCGAACGGCGTCCGTTCGCCGTCCTTCTGGCGGTGGAGCACGTGCAGCCAGTCGCCGGTGTCGCCTTCGAGGACTTCGAGCGTTGGGGGGATGCGGGCGTCGTCAGTCAGCACCTGCTTGACTTGGTCGGGTGTTGGCTTGGCGGGGAGGTAGTAGGAGCGACCGCCGTTGGGGTTCGTGTTGCGTGCTTCGAGACTCGGGGCGGCGTCTGCTCCCCAGATTGCCTCGCGCAGCTCAGCGATGTCGGCTGCGGTCTTGCCCGGTGTCGCCGACTTGGAGGGCAACATGCCATAACCGATCACCACGCCGCCTGCGTCGAGGAACGCCTGCGCCTTGGCCAACGTTGCGTAGGGGATCACTTCGACGGCGGGGACGATCAGCACCTTGTACTGTTCTTGCCGCAACTGCAACTGTCGGTCGGTGAGCTGGACGTCGTTTTCGAAAACGTCGTAGGGCAGCCAGTCGCAGTCGAACAGGGCGTCCTGCAGCGCGGTCGTCAGTTCTTCTGGCGGGATCGACTTGCCGACGTGGTAGCTGTTGCCGAGGAACAGGAACGCGACCGGACACACGTGCCTGCCGCCCGTGAGCATCAGGCTGAGCCGGGCGGTGTAGTCGGCGTAGACGCGGTAGAGCGGCCAACGCGGTTCGTAGCCGCCATTGTAGAAGTAGGGCGGGCAGTCGCGGTCAAAGGGTGCGCGCGGGTTGAACGAGTGGGGGATGTGGAAGTTGATCCCGGAGACGTGCATGTGGTCGGTCCACCACTTCATCTCCGGGTACGTCAGGTCCTGACCGCGGGCGCCGAAGATCTCGACGATCGCCAAGTCGTCGTGCTTGCCGTAAGCGTGGGAGATCGAGCTGCCGAGCTTGGGCGTCTGGTAGGTGCTGTCGTCCTTGCGGCCGGGCACGAACTGACGAAACACCGCGTCGATGGCGCCCATGTCGGAGTACTTCTGCACCTGGAACATGTTGCCGGCGCAACGCCGCGGGTGCAGGTACTCGTGTCCATGCTCCAGCCAGTGCCCGATGGACTGCACGCCATGCTCGCGGCACCACCGCGACAGCCCGCCGTATAGCGTGCGTCCCCACGTCTCCGCGAAGGCGTCCTGGTACTGGTACTTCGCGGCGACCTGCTCCTCGGCGTCGGCAAGGGCGAACTTCCACGCGACCAGAGCCTTCTTCCAGTCGGCACCGCGCTCGTTGAGCAGAGGAATCACACCCGTGCCCCAGTCGCCCGGCGTCTCCGGCTCGTCATAGAAGTAGCCAACGATGGTCTTCCCGAACTCGGCGGAGAAATGGTCGTAGTGTGGCTGGTACACCGTGTCGAGGTACCAGTCGACCGCGTCCTGGCTGGCACCGTCGACCAGCAGCCGGCCGCCCCGCCCCTCGCTGTACCGCCAAGTGAACGTGAGCACGCGCCACTTGCCGGCCGGCGCGTCCCAAGTGAGCTTGCCGTCGCGCGCGCGGTCGGTCAGGTCGAGAAGCGTATCGCCGTCAACCGCTTCGCCAGCGGCTTTGCCTGCAAGCACGGCGACCAGCTTGTCGGCCGGAACGTCCGCTCTGTATTCCCGAGGTCCCTCGACCTCGGCTGCGCCCACCTCGAGGTACTTGCTGCCGAATCGCTGCGGCACCTTGCCGCCGACCTCGCCGCTGGGCCACCACTTCTCATCGAAGAGCCACATCTTGAGATCGAGCCGCTTCGCCGCCTCCAGGCAGACGCCGAGGTCGCGGTACCAGCCCTCGCCCAACCAGTCGCTGTGCGGACGCGACTCCGCAGTGAAGCAGCCGTTGCCCCCCTCGGCGACTTTCTCGAGGTACGACTGCAGCCGCTCCGGACTCTCGTCGCCGTGAAGCCAGAAGAGCGGACCGGTCAGACGGCGGGCTTCCTGCGGGAGGTTGAGGAACTGCTTTTCCAGGGCGGGGAGGTCGGCTGCTTGGGCGCAGACCGCGAGTCCCGCGAGGAAGGAGCCGATACCGGCAAGGTGACTGCGGCTGTTGTTCATTGCACTCTCCTGTCGCGGTGTGCGCCCTCGTCGTTCCGACTTGCGGTGTGCCGTCGGCTCGGAGTCGGCGGCTGGCGAGACAGCCCCGGTCAAGACGCAAAACGCGCCAGGCCGAGAGGCGGCCTGGCGCGTCGTGTTCAGCGTGTCGGGTATGGCAAGGGGTCAGTTGGACTGCCGGCCGCCGATGCCCTTGGTCGCCTTGGTGACGTCCTTCGCCTTCTCCTTCGGCCGGAGGGAGCGGGTGGCTTTGCCTGCCAGCCACATCTCCGAGTTGGCCATGGTGTCCAGCTCTTTGCCGAGTTGCTCCTGGTAGTTGGCCTTGCCGCAGGAGTTGAGGACGCGCTTTGTCTCGGCGCCCGAGGCCACGCGCTCATAGAGGTCCTTGAAGACGGGCGCGACGGCTTTCTTGAACTTGGGCTTCCAGTCGAGTGCGCCGCGCTGCGCCGTGGCGGAGCAGTTGGCGTACATCCAGTCCATGCCGTTCTCGCCGACGAGGCGGATGAGGCTCTCGGTCAGCTCCTCAACCGTCTCATTGAAGGCTTCGCTGGGGGTGTGCCCGTGCTTGCGAAGCTCGTCGTACTGCGCTTCCATGACGCCCGCGAGGGCGCCCATGAGGATGCCGCGCTCGCCGGTCAGGTCGCTGTAGACCTCGCCCTGGAAGGTGGTCGGGAACAGGTACCCAGCGCCGATGGCGATGCCCAGCGCAATGCAGCGTTCCTGGGCGCGGCCGGAGAAGTCTTGCTCGACAGCGAAGCTGGCGTTGATGCCGGCGCCCGAGAGGAAGTTGCGCCGCAACGAGGTGCCTGAGCCCTTGGGGGCGACCATGATGACGTCCACGTTCGCCGGCGGAATCACCTTGGTCTGCTCTTTGTAGACGATGGAGAAGCCGTGGGAGAAGTAGAGCGCGTCGCCGTCTTTGAGGTGCGCCTTGACGGTGGGCCAGATCGCCTTCTGGGCGGCGTCGGACACCAGCATCTGGACGATGGTGCCGCGCTCGCAGGCTTCCTCGATCTCGAACAGATCCTTCCCGGGCTTCCAGCCGTCCTTGACGGCCCGGTCCCAGTCTCGCTTGAATTGCTTGGACTGGCCGATGAGGACGTTGAATCCGTTGTCCTTCATGTTCAGCGCCTGCGCCGGTCCCTGGACGCCGTAGCCGATGACTGCGATCGTCTCGTTCTTCAGGACTCGCCGGGCTTTCGTCATGGGGAACTCCTTCCGCATGACGACTTCTTCTTCCACCCCGCCAAAGTCAATGAGAGCCATTTTCGTTTCCCTCCGTGTCTCGGATGCGTTTCGTGCAGCTTGCCGGCAGCCGGCAGCTTGGTTCGAGTCGTCTTACCCCAGGACGCGCCCTCGACCTCAGCGGGCTGGCTACACTGGACTTGCCAGGTGGCTCGGAGGAGGCTTGCAGTTAGTCGCCACACAGGCGAGAATCCGTCAGCAGCACCCGGAGTTATCTCGCGTCGGCCGGCATGCCCACTGCCGCCCTCTCGCGCCCGGAAAGGACCGCCTCATGGTGAAGTCAGCGCCCTACGTGTTCGCCTTCCTCACTGCAGCCTGCTGAGGAGTTGCTCCCCTTCTCGGCAAAGCCGGGCTGCACAAGACCGACCCGCTGACGGGGCTCTGCGTGCGTAGCTTCACCGTGAGCGTGGCGCTGCTGGTGCTGCTCTTTGCCACGGGGTGCCACCGACATCTGCTCCACCTCCCCGCTCATGACGCTCGCCTGCTGATGGCGGAGGGGCTGGTCGCCGCGCTGCTGGGCCACTTCGCGTACTACTACGCACTGAAGTACGGAGTGGCTTCTCAGGTGGTCCCCATTGCTGCGTGCTTCCCTCTCTTCGCGCTGGCGGGAGGGGTGCTGTTCTTTGCGGAAAGGCCTGACCGTGGTCCGTCTGTGCGGCACGGTGCTTATCATTGCGGGAGTGGTCCTGCTCAAGCGCTGATCGCCGCCGTCTTTCGGATGGTCTTAGGAGGTATAATCTGATGGCAGCCGCGCCTACCGGGGAGTCCCTTGCAGCGCGTTAGTCCGCCCGCCCCCCCGGGGAGGCGGCAGAGGAGAATGCGGTTTGCGGATCCTGATCGCAGACGACGACCCCAACGTCCTGGCAGTCTTGACCGGGCAGTTGTCCCGATGGGGACACGAAGTGCTCACCGCGCCCGATGGCTTGGCGGCGTTTGCCCTGTTGCAGCAGCCTGATCCGCCCATGCTGGCGCTCCTCGACTGGAAGATGCCCGGCATGGACGGTGTCGAGGTCTGTCGACGTGCCCGAGCGCTGCCGGAGGCGCCGGCGTTCTACGCTGTCATTCTCACCGGTCAGGGCAGCAGCGACAGTTTGGTGGGGGCGCTGGAGGCGGGGGCCGATGACTACCTCCTGAAGCCCTGGGAAGCCGAGGAGCTGCGGGCGCGGGTGGCAGTCGGTGTGCGCATCCTGCAGCTCCAGGCGGCCCTTGCCGGCCGCGTGCGCGACCTGGAGGACACAGTCGAATCGCTGCGAGCCAGCGAGGAGCGCTACGCCCTCGCCGCCCGGGCGGCCAACGATGGGCTGTGGGACTGGAAGCAGTCTCCCGTGGACGAAGTGTACTACACGCCCCGCTGGAAAGCTCTCCTGGGCTACGCAGACGACGAACTCGGCGCCAGCCCCGAGGAATGGCTGGGCCGGGTCCACGCGCAGGACCTGCCCAAGCTCAAAGAACAACTGCAGGCGCACCTGGACGGCCAAGCCCCCACCTTCAGCAGCGAGTACCGCGTCCTGCACAAAGACGGCACGTACCGCTGGATGCTTGCCCGAGGGGTGGCCGCGCGCGACGCCGGCGGCAAGGCGACGCGCCTCGTCGGCTCCCAGACGGACATCACCGACCACAAGGCGGCAGAGGAGCTGTCTCGGCACTTCGCCATGCACGACCCGCTCACGGGGTTGCGGAACCGTGGTGCGTTTCTGGAGCGGGTGCGGTTCTCGCTCAGCCGCCGCAAGCGGCGACACGATCATCTCTTTGCAGTGGTGTGCCTGAACCTCGACGGATTCAAGGCGATCAACGACACCCTGGGGCACGATTTCGGCGATCTGCTGCTCAAGGCGGTGGCGGAGCGACTGGCGACCTGTGTCCGCATGGTGGACGGGCTGGGACGGCTGGGCGGGGATGGCTTCACGGTACTGGTGGACGAGATGTCCGCTGTCGCCGACGCGTTGCGCGTTACCCAGCGCATCCAGTCCGCGCTCTCGGAGGTGTTCAACATCGAGGGCCGGGAGGTCTTCGTCTCCGCCAGCGCCGGCATCGCCTTGTGCACCAACGGCTACGAGCGGGCCGACGACCTCCTCCGCGACGCGGACACCGCGCTGTACCGCGCCAAGGTCTCCGGCCGGTCGAGCTACGAGGTGTTCGATCGGGAGCTGCACGCCCAAACGACTCGGCGCCTCCGGCTCGAGACGGAGCTGCGGGGGGCACTGGAACACAACCAGTTCCGGCTTCACTACCAGCCCATTGTGACGCTGGAAACGGGCAAGCTCTGCGGGTTTGAGGCGCTGGTCCGCTGGTCGCACCCGGAGCGCGGGCCCGTGTCGCCGGCTGAGTTCATCCCCGTGGCCGAAGAAACCGGGATGATCCTGTCCCTCGGTCACTGGGTGCTGGGGGAAGCCTGCCGACAGGTTCACAACTGGAACCACCGGTTCAGCCGAACCGCGCCGCTCTCGGTGCACGTCAACCTGTCGGGGAAGGAGTTTGCGGAGCCGGACGTGTGCGAGCGCGTCGCAGGCGTCCTCCGCGAAACGAGCATCGAGCCGCCCTGGCTGAAACTTGAGATGACTGAGAGCGCCTTGATGGAGGACTCCGAGGCCATCGGGCAGAAGCTCGCCCAACTCAAGGCGATGGGTCTCGACCTGCACATCGACGATTTCGGCACCGGCTACTCGTCCTTGAGCTACCTGCACCGGTTCCCCATCGACACCTTGAAGATCGACCGCTCGTTCGTGCTCCGCGCCGGCGTCGACGAGGACAGCCTGCGGATCGTCCAGACTATCGTGGGGCTGGCTCGGGACCTGCGCATGGAGGTTGTCGCCGAGGGCGTCGAGACTCCCGAGCAACTCCGGCGGCTGCGGGAACTGAAATGCGAGTACGGGCAGGGCTTCCTGTTCTCAGCCGCGAGAGACAACGAGGCGACCGAGGCAATGATCGAGGCGGACCCGCAGTGGTGAGGAGCTGGCGTGACAGGAAGATCATTGACGCGAGGGTGCCTTGCTGGTACGCTGGCCGTTCGGCGGCAATGACAGATGCCCTGCGCATGCGACTCCATTCGCCTGCGCCAGTCGGGGGAGATGATGATGCGAACCTTTGAACTGGTCATCGAGATGAAGCAACTGGAGCGCCGGCTGTCGATGTACGAGGAGAAGTACGGGATTCTGAGCGCTGACTTCCACTCCGCGCTCCAGTCCGGGCAGTTGGAGCGCTACGACGAATACGAGGAGACCCGGGCGGACTTCAGCCGCTGGAAAGGAATCTACCAGACGTGGTTGCGGCGCAAGGAAGCCTATGACTCGCGGGTGCGCGAGGGTGCTCTCGCCGACGCGTTGCGGGTACAGCCTGTCTACTGACCGCGATGGAAAGCCCTCTCGCCTCCGTTGTGGCAGCCCACATTCTCGAAGGGAATCCCTTGGACCACAAGACGTTGGCGGCCTCGTCAACGCCTGCTCTGTGCCTACTTCAGCGGAATCGCCGGCAGCCGCTTCAGCGTCTGGTCCGCCGGGCTGACGCTGATTCCGACCGACTCCAGGGCGGTGACGCCGAGTATCGGCTCCGCCTTCTCAGGACCGAAGATCACCCGTCCCGCGGTCACCTCGCCCATGAAGGAGATCTCAGCCAGTCCGAAGTCGTACTTCGTCGTGGTACCATCAGCCAGTTCGTATGCCCGCTCCCCGCGCCGCTGCACGCCGATCTTCTCCAGCTCGGAGGCGGGCGCCATCGTGTCAGTCGCGCCTGTATCCACCAGGAACAGGTGCTCAAACGCCTCGCCGTTTCCATCCGGCCGACGAAGCACGACGGTTACGTGCGTGAGTCCCATGGTCACCAGCTCCTATGCCGCAGGGTCACTGGGAAATGATAGGCCAACTTGGTGTTGCCCGCAATGCGCGCCGCGTCAGAGGATCCAGCCAACAGCTCACTGCAACTCCAGCACCGCCACCTCCTCCCCCGCCAATTTCACCGTCGCCTTCCCGTCCTGCCAGGGCACCGCGTTCCCTGACACCAGCTCCTTGCTCTCCTTCGGCCCCGGCTCCGACAGCGTGATCGTCACCGTCCGCGTCTCCGGGCTGTCGTTGAACACGGTCAGATACTTGTCGCCGAAGCGCTCGACATAGACCTTCGGGTCGCTGGACTTGGCGTTGGTGATCGGCTGCCAGCCGGCCTCGGCGACGAGCTTGCAGAGGGGGACGTACTTCTTGAACAGCGGTCGGTCGCGGTTGTAGAGGTCGGCGCGGGTGAAGTAGTGGCCGGTCGAGGCGTCGGCGCTGAAGAAGCCGGGGAACATGCCGTAGGCGAGCGAGCGCTGCATGTACCTCTCGACCAGCTCGTGGGAGAACTGGTCGAAGTTGGTGTTCATCAGGAAGCAGTACGGCTTCGGGCCGCAGAGGGCGCGGCGGTAGAGCAGGTCGCCATCGGACAGGGGGCTCCACTTGCCGCCATGGTTCCAATTGGTCTCGGTGCCCATGACGTCCAGCCAGGGGGCGAGCCAGCAGAGGTTGATGGGCGTGGAGTTGGCCATCATCAGCTTGCCGCGGGCCCGGATGTCCTTCTCGAGGCCTCGCACGTACTCGTACGCAATCAGGCCGCGGAAGATTGCCGGCTTGCGGGAGTCGAGGGCGAAGGTCGGCGGGAACTGCGCGCCGGCGAAGTGATCGCGGCGGAAATCGAGCACGTCGGTGACGTAGCCTTCGCTGGAGTCGACGTACTCGCCATCCAGGTCGCCCTTGCGGTTGGGCCCGTACAGCTTCCCGGCCAGCTCGGCGTTCCACTTCAGCTTGAAGTCCGTCACGTCGCCGGGAACGCCGGGCATGGAGTTCATGCTCCACACGGCGCCGTTGCACCACGGCGTGTCGAGCAGTCGCGCCGGGAACTCGCCCTCCTCATTGTGGTAGCTGCTGGTGAGGAGCGCCTGCGCCTGCTTGTTGCCCTCGGCGGCGAGGCGCTTGGCTTCCGCGAGCGCAGCTTCCATGGTGCGCGGTAGCTTGTCGCCCCCACTTGGGCGCGCGTCCATCCGCATCCACCACGTCATCGGCTCCGTGTAGCGGAAGGTGGTGATGTTGTGGGCGTCGTCCCACTCGGTCTCGTCGTTGCCCTCCTTGAACTTGAAACCAAAGTCCTCCCAGCCCTCGACCTTGCTGATCTTGGCGAAGGGCATCCACAAGCCCTGTTCGGGTGTGCGGCAGCGGAAGTAGTCGGGGAAGACGTCGTAGAATCGCTGAAGCGCGCCCCGGAAGCCCCACTCGGGAGCGAAGTCGAAGGCGGCCAACCGGAAGTCGGCAGTGGGCTTCTCGGGGGTGAGACCGAGATCATAGGCGAGGTACAGCTCGCCGGTTCCCGAGTAGCCGACGCGGAAGAACGCGGACCGGTCCATATCCAGGGCGAGTCCCTTCCCGCCCTGCTGGTTCGCGAGGGCGGCAAAGGGGTAGCGCGACAGCCGCCCGTTGGCGCCGGCGGGGAACTGGCTGGTGTTCACGTACTCGCGACCTGTCTCGCACGGCACTTCGGTTCGAGGATCCTGAAGCCACCGCCAGCCGGCGCCCTGAAGGGGGAGAGTGTAGTAGAGCGTCACGGCCCGGTCCTTGCCGGTCGTGTCTGTGAGACTGCCCTCGACGAAGCTGGCACCGGCTCTGTCGAACGCTCGACTGGTCAGCCGCAGCCCAAGCGCTTCGCCCTTCTCGAAATCGACGACGTCGCCCTCAGCGGCGACATCCCGAACCTGGAACCCCGGGGTCAGCTTGCCCGCCAGTTCCACGGGCACCCCATCGAAGACCGCCGCTCCCTCCGGCGCGGTGAGCTGCTGGAGCACCGGCTCGCGGAACCACACCTTGCCGGGGTGCCTGCGCATCAGCAGATGCATCGCAACGCTCCTTATAGGCTTCTGCGGCAACACCCGCACCTCACGCCGCTGCCAGTCGTGGGTGCCCACAGAGAACGCCGCAGTCTGCCCCCACAATGGCGTACCGTCCATGTACACGAGGTCGAGGTAGAGGGCGTAGTCGGAGCTTGGCGCGCCGCCGACGCCCTCGGCTTTGCTCCACGCGGCTGCGACAATGGGCGCGGGGCGCACTTGGTTCAGCTCAACCGTCTGCGAGGCGCCCCGCTGTACCTCGGCGTCCTCGCCGTTGTCGCACGCGAACAGGTCGCCCTCACGCTCGAACCCTTTCTCCCACGGTCGCCAGCCATCCGGCTTCAGCAGGTTGCGCTGCTCAGCGCTTGCGCGGATCGCCTTCTTGACCACAGCAGCTCTGCCCTCAGACTGGGAGCCGAACAGGCACGCCGCTGCAACGACACAGTGGCAGAACGCGCAGAATCGGGTCTCGGTCATCGTGTGCACACTCCTTTGCCTGCTCCTCATTCTGAGCTGACCGCGAAACCCCTTCCGCCCGTCCGCGTTGCCATAGGGCAAAGTGGACCCGGTTACAATAGCCGCCACGCAGAGACCCACCACGCGCATCCGCGCGCCGGAGTGTAGCGATGGCCAAACCACGGTTCGTATTTCCCGAAGGGCAATGCTACGACTGCCATTCTTGCGCCTTGTGCTGTCCCGCCTACGAGATCGGCGTGACGGCGGAGGAGAAGCAGCGGCTCGTGGAGCAACGCTGGGAGGAAGACGCGGCCCTCGCGGGGCAACCGTTCTTCGTGGAGCGGAAGCGGAACACGGTGCTGGCGTTGGGCGAGGGCGGCTCTTGCGTGTTCCTTGACGACGGGAACCGGTGCCGCATTCATGCCAAGTTCGGCGAGCCGACGAAGCCGCTTGGCTGTAGGGCGTACCCCTTCGTGCTCATTCCCACCGATGCCGAGGTGCGGGTGAGTGTGCGGTTCGACTGCCCCTCCGTCGCCGCGAACCGCGGGCGCCCCTTGGCCGACCATCGGCCATGGCTGGAAGAACTCTCCGCGCAGGTACTGCCGCCCAACGCGAGGGACCTGCCTCCGCCGGCGTTCCGCGACGGACACCGGCTGGAGTGGCCACAACTGCGCCGGTTAACCGACGCGCTGTTAGGCGTGCTGGCAAACCAGGAGTTGAGCTTCACCCGCCGGATCATCGCTTGCGTCACGATGACCCACCTGCTGCAGCGGGCGAAGGTGGACAAACTGGCGGAGGGAGGACTGAAGGAGTTCCTCCTGCTCAGCGAAGAGGTGTCGTTGAAGGACGCCAGCGCCGACGACCTCGACTCACCTGCGCCGACAGGACGCGGGGCGCTGCTATTCCGGCAGTCGCTGGCGCTGTACGGCCGGCGCGACCTGCCTGGTGACCTCCTGCGGAGTGCCCGCCAAACCGCGGCGCGCACGGGTGGCCGCTTCCGGCAGGCGCTGCGTTTTGTTCGGGGCTCGGGCGCGGTGCCGGCGCTGCAGCCCGACTTCCCACAGGCCGACTTCCTCGCCTTGGAGGAACCGCTGGGAGAGCCCGCTGGGGAGAGCGCGGAGGCGTTGCTCCGGTTCTATACCGGCAAGCTCACCGGCATGACCTTCTGCGGGCGGGCGTACTACCACGTCCCGTTCGTGGAGGGGCTGTATGGTCTCTGGCTTACGTACCCCGTGGCGCTCTGGTACGCTCGGCTATTCGCCCGCGGCGATGCGCGCGCCAGTCTGGCGCCGGAGTTCGTCCAGCGGGCGCTCCGGCTGGTGGACTGGCACCACGGCCGAACCCCCGCATTCGGCACGCGCTCTGAGCGCGGCCGAGCCGCTTTCCTGAGCAGCGAGGAGTGTCTGCGGCCACTGGTGGCGTGGTACGGGCGCTGAGAAGGGTGGTCAACAAGAGCGGAACAGGGGGCTCCAAGCGGGGGTGTCCCGGCGCCAATCTCGGTCGGGTCACGCCCTTTCCCGTTGCAAAGGGGGCGGCAGGCTGTTATAATTCCGTATCTTGGCCCCTGTTGTCTGCCAGCGGCGCAGCTTCGGCCCGCAGCCAGGAGAGTTCTGGCGAGGGAACGGCTGCGCCTTTCTCTTGAGCGCCGCGTGCTGCTGACCGCGGGCCGGCAGTCGCAGGGGTGACCACGTGCGCCTTTGGCGACCCTCTATTGCGGGCACGCGGTTCCCCCCTGCAGGCGAACGCTGCGCCCCCGGGAGAATCCGGCGGGCGGGCGAGCGCAGGGCTTCTTGGGCGCAATGGAGGGTTGTTCGTCCCTGTGTGGACGCGCAGCCCCGCGTCGCAATCTCTCTATTGTCGGAAGGACCACCTTCGAATGCGAGCAAAAAGGTACGCCTGGCTGGGTGGCGTCGTTGTGTTGGTGCTGGTTTGCGTCGAGATCGTCTTCCAGCCGATCCTACGAAGTCCCTCAACGAAGGAAATCAACTACGAGTTCAGGTTCGACCGGCCGTTCAGTGAACTGGCGGGGCCCAAGACCGGGGCGACCGGCGAGAAGGGCTTTGAGGACAAGGCGCAGGAATACGTTGACAAGCTGAAGCTGGGGGATTTCCTGACCTCCTCGCGCGAGTCCGACAATGTCCTCGTCCTCGCCGGCGACGCGCGGACCAGCAAAGACGCTTGGGCAAAGGGACGCTCGCTGGAGAAGAGCTTGGCCAAGGAATGGCCGGGTACCACGTGGGACACGAGCAAGTTCCGGACAGCCGCGAAGAAGCTCGGTGGCTCGCCCTTGGTGAGCCTGGGACCCCTAGCGATCTACCCCATGAAGTTGCACGTGAACTACGGGTTGGACCTGCAGGGCGGCGTCCACTTGGTGCTGCAGTGTCGCCGGGCTCTGTTTGAGTACGCCACTCCGGAGCCGTTGGCGGACACTCATGAGGCCCGGACGGCAGTGGTGCGGAAGGTCCGCGACGCCCTCATTCGGCGGGGTCTGGCAGACATGGAAGTCGCCGCCCCGGACGACAGGAACAACATCCTTCAGGTCCGGACGCAAGCAAAGACCGGTGGGGAGTTCAAGCGCCAGGAGCGCTTGGTCAAGGAGACGATGGCCGCCTTCCTCCCGGAGGCGAAGCCGCGCAAGCCCGCCTTCTACGAGTTCCAGCGCGACACGGTGGATCGCACCATCGAGATCGTCCGGACCCGAGTCGACAAGCTGGGCGTCTCCGAGCCGGTGATCCAACGCCAAGGCGAGGACCGGATCGTCGTGCAGTTGGCAGGGGTCTACGACCCCAAGGAGGCGATCGACTACATCGGCACCACCGCGAGCCTGGAGTTCCGCAAGGTCCCGGAGCGCTATGACCCGAAGGTCGACGACAGCGGCACGGTGGAGAAGACGTACTTCGTCGACAAGCAAGGCGAGACAGTTGACTCCGGTGCCGTCTACGATGAGGCGGAGTTGATCCTGAACGGCAGCGACCTGAAGCCGACTTCCGTGGTGAGCGTCGACCAGTTCCAGCGCCCCACAGTGGAGTTGGAGTTCAACCCCGAGGGGAAGAGGAAGTTCGCCAACTTCACGAAGAGGAACGTGCACAAGTATCTGGGCATCTTCCTCGACCGCGAATGCATCTCGGCCCCGGTTGTCAACGAGCCCATCACCGGCGGGAAGTGCGTCATCTCCGGCGGCTTCGAGGATGCCAAAGAAGCCAAGCGGTTGATGGTGCTACTGAACGCAGGTGCGCTGCCGATTCCCATCGACGTGGTTGAAAACCGGACAGTCACTGCCACGCTGGGGGCGGACTCCCTGCAGAAGAGCCTCCGGGCGGGGCTCCTGGGCGTCGTCTTGGTCCTGCTCTTCATGATGGCCTACTATCGCGTGCCGGGAGCGGTGGCCAACGTTGCCCTGACCATCTACTGCGTGCTCGTCTTTGCCGTGCTGGCCCTCGTCGGTGCGACGCTCACCCTGCCGGGGATTGCGGGCTTCATCCTGTCAGTCGGCATGGCCGTGGACGCCAATGTCATCATCTTCGAGCGACTGAAGGAAGAGATGCGCACCAACAAGACGTTCAAGTCGGCCCTCGACGCCGGCTTCAGCCGTGCGTGGACGGCGATCCTCGATTCCCAGGTGACCACGTTGATCGCCGCCGCAGTCCTGTTCATCTACGGCACCGGGCCCATCCAGGGATTCGCATTGACGTTGAGCGTTGGTGTCCTCGTCAACCTGTTCACGGCAATCACCGTCACTCGGTTGCTGATGAGTGTGGTTGCTGATACCTCGTTGTCGCGGAAGCGATTCCTCTATCTCGCGTAACCGGCGCCGCGACAGCCCCAGCGCTGCCGCGCGGCCACTCGAACACCGCGGCCCTGGTGCGCAGTCAAGGGCCGAAAGACAGAAAGGGTTCAACTCACGTAATGGAATCCAAGCATCCCTTCAGCATCGTGCGGCTCACGCCGCTCTGGTTTGCCCTCTCGGCCGCGGTCATCGTACCCGGACTGATCTCGATGATGGTCCAAGGCATGAACTGGGGCATCGACTTCCGCGGGGGCGCGCTCTTCGAATACCGGCTGACTCAGCCTGTCAAGCCGGGCGAGGAGTCAACCAAGATGACCGCGACGGCCCGCCGCGTGCTCCGCGAGGTTGGGCTGCAGAAGTCCGAGATCCAGCTCTCCGACGGGAACAGGCTGATCATCCGCACCGACGCGAGAGACAGCCAGCAGTCCGAGGACCAGAAGCGGCTCATCCAGGGCGGCTTGGAGAAGCAGTTCGGCAAGCTGCAGTTCCTGGGCACGGAACTGGTGGGACCGGTTATCGGGCGCGAACTGAAGAAGAAAGCCCTGGTGGGCACGCTACTGGGCTGCCTGGGGATCTTGCTCTATGTGACCATCCGCTATGAGTTCCGCTTCGCCGTAGCAGGCGTGGCGGCTCTGCTCCATGATGTTCTCGTGATGGGGGGGCTGCTCTCGTTGCTTAGGGTCGAGGTGAACAGCCCGTTCGTTGCGGCGCTGCTGACCGTCGTTGGATACTCGATCAACGACACGGTCGTCATTTTTGACCGCATTCGGGAGAATCTGAAGCTACGGAGGAGGGACCCCTTCGATGCAGTGGTTGAAGACAGCCTCTGGCAGACGATGGCGCGGTCGATCAACACGGTCCTGACCGTCGAACTCACTCTGCTGGCATTGTTCTTCTTCGGTGGCGCAACAATCCACGACTTCGCGCTAGCCCTGCTCATTGGCGTTACGACGGGTGCTTACTCCTCGATCTTCACCGCCAGCCCCATTGTCGTCCTCTGGCGGAACGCCAGCGACCGGCGCCGACGCGTCGCCGTGCCGCAGCGGGGAGCTCGCCAGGCGCGCCCAGCGCCCAAGCCTGCGCCGACCACGAAAGCCGCCGCGCCCACGCCCACAGTCACTGCTGGTTCCCCGCCCGCGTCCTTGGGCGAGGAAACCGAGCAGGAGACGGTGGGGACGGAACCCGCCGTCGAGGCTGCTGCCTCAGGGGCCGAGGCGGGAGCCGCTGCCAGGCGCAAGCCGGCAGCGAGGAAGATCGGCAAGAGCAAGCGGCGGCACTGATCCGACTGCGGGTCCAGGCGGCGCGACGGCGGCCCTGCCGCCGTCAACTCTCTCTTAGCCGTCTGGTCGCGGGCACGGGGAGCGCCCACCGGTTGCTCTCTTCGAGGGCTTCTGCGAGGTCTCCAGGGGCGGCGCAGTCGAGCAGCACAATGGGGGCAAACAGCCGGTGGCATTCCCGCTCAATCTCCCGCCAGAGGGGATGGTCCGGGCCGGCGCCGATCACCACCAAGGCATCGGCCTCGACCAGCGGATTCCCCGAAGGCGTCTCCTTCGCCTCCTCCCAGTCGAGGACGCGCCACGGGTCGCCAAGCGCCTGACTCAGCTCCCTGTGCACGTGCTCTGCGAGCTGGATGGAACTCCCCGGCGCTCGGTATGCCACGAAGGAGCTGCTCGGGGAGTATCCCGGGTAGTACTGAACCAGGACTTGCCGGCAGCGCGCTTGCAGAGCGAGAGCATCGTCGCCCCGCGGGCGCCAGACGTTCCGAAGCTCTCGCCGAACCACCCGCAGCCCGCGTAGATACCTGCTTTCCTCGGCTCGCTCCCACTCCGGCGTCCAGTCCCTCTGGAGGAACAACCGGACATCGGTGTCGACGACGACGCCCTCCACCTCGGGAGCAACGTGCGGAAGGGGCCACCAGTGAGCGGCGCCGTTGCGGACCAGACGCACCTCGGAGTGGTCTTTGGTATCCCCCGACGGGTCCCGGAGCCAGATCTCAAAGGTGTAGGCACCGACGCCCGGCTCGGTCACAAGCTGAGGCAGGGATTCGAATAGGTGCGCACCCGGAACAGCGTCCGGCGAGAGGAACAGGATCCACTCTGACCGAGCCAGTGACTGCAACGCGCCGAGGTAGTATTCGGGGCAGTAGGCCGGCTGAGTCGAGGTGAACACGCGGTCGGCCAGGTCGCGCGCTGCCTCCGCGGTATCGGCGGCGGACGAACGGCGTCCGTTCGTGGACGAACGGCGTCCGTTCGCGGACGAACGGCGTCCGTTCGCGGAGGCGTCGTCCCACACCAGGATCTCATCCACGTGGGGGCGGGTGAGTTCCAGCAGCTCGCGGAGGCGCCGGGGTTCGTTTCGGACGGTCAGGCAGTGGGCGATGGTGGGGCGGGCGCGGGGTGCCCCTTGGACCCGGCTCGGAGCGACGAGCGCGCGAGGCTGGAGCGCCTCTTCCTGCAATCGGGCGAGGGCGGCCAGAGCTCGTTCGCGCTGGCGGGTCGCTTCACCGATCAGCCGCTCGCGGAGGCTGTCCGCGGCCTCCAGCGAGCGCGTCACCACTTCGTCCAGTTCGTCGACCGTGGGCACGCGGTCCCTCGTCTCCACGGCCTGCCCCAGCATGCCAAGGGCGCCGAGGAAGTGCTCGACCTTCGCGTGGTACGTCAGAGCCACAAACGGCACGTGCTGCGACACCGCGTACAGCAGCGGGTGCAGCCGTTCGGAGACGACCAGCGCGGCTCGCTCCACCTGACGGCGCCGCTCTTCGAGTCCCAGCGGCATGGACTCGTCGGGGAGGTCACCCAAGAGCGCTCGCCCGACGCCACGGTCACACGACTCGCCCGCCAGGAACTCCAATTCGAGTCCCCGCCGTCTCAGCCGTGCTGCGAGCTTGGCGACCTGGGTGAGCTGCTCCTTCTTCAGCGCCGCGTCCAAGTTGTAGGCGTTGAGTGCCAGCAGCACCCGGTTGTCGCCGGGCGTAGTCGGCGTCCGACACGTCTCGACTCGACACGGCGCCAACAACGCCGGGTCCGAGCCAACCACCGCGCTTCGGAAATCGAACTGCTCCCGCAGCCATTGCGCTTCCTGCGGCCAGCGGACGACGACCTGCCCGGAGCAGTACAGCACGCGCCTCATGCGCTGGCGCCTGTCCGCCGACTCGACGGACTTCGGGACGCGCTCGGCGTCCGCCGAGACGAGACCGGTGTACCACGCGAACCGGCGTCGTTGCTGCGCCTCTTCCAGGCGAGCGAATGCCGGCACCCACCCAGCCAGGAACAGGGAACCCGGCCCGAGGACGAACAGTTCGTCCTCGAACGGACGCCGTTCGTCCGCGGAGCCCCGGGTGAGCGCCTCCGGATCGTCGAGATCGACCGTTTCGAGCGCTACACCCGCGTCCCGGGCCCATTCCCGCAGGCATTCCAGCGACAGTAGATGCCCGAAGTTCTGTGAGTGGAGTTGAGCGGAGAAGATCATGGGGTGACTGGGTGACCGAAATAGGGCCAATAGGACCTATACGACCTATACGGCGTCTTTAGAGCCACCCAGTCACCTCCTCCCGTATCGCTGCCGGATGCGCGCGAATTCGGCGGCCCACACGTCGGTGTCTCTCGCCGTTGCCTGGTCGTGCTGGTGAAGGCGGTACTCGACCGTGGCGATGCCGTCGTGCTTCAGCGTGCAGTTGTGTGCCACGGGGTGCGCTTCGGCGACGCGAAGCCAGTACTCCCAGTCGTCCGCGTAGCGGTAGCCCTCGTCGAAGTAGCCGACCGTCTCGCGGGTCTCCCGGCGCAGCACGGCGGCGCTGGCCGGAATGCAGTTCTCGCGCAGGAGTGAGCCCGGCTCAAACTCGCGGCACCAGGGATGACCCTCTTCCTTGAGGGGCTTGAAGCGGCCCTCGACGAACCGACCCCGCACCTTCCGAACGTCGGCATAGGCGAGCATGACGTGCTCGTGGTAGTCCAGGAACTGGACCATTCGGGCCAGGTGGTCGGGGCGCCAGTACTCGTCATCATCCATGTGGGCAAGGTAGCGGCCTCGGGCTTCCGCGAGGCCGGTATTGCGCGCATTGGCGATCCCTCTCCGCTGCTGGCGGAGCACCCGTACTCGCGACTCGTCGCGGTAGCGCCGGGAGAGTTCCCGCTGCTCTGCCGCGGTAGTGGTGACAACGAGAAGCTCCAGGTCGGTCATGCTCTGGGCGAGTACCGAGCCGATGGCAGCGCCATTGATCTCCAGTCGCTTGCAGGTCGGCAGAATCACGCTCACCCGCGGGCGGTAGAACTCGGCCAGGGCCTTGAGTGAGTCGCCTTGCGGCAGCCGCGGGTGGAGCAGATGCTGCCACTTGTCCAGCAGCAGGAGGCGGTTGCGCTCGAGCAGGGCGGCGTACTCGAACTCTTCACCCTCCCAGCGGAGTCGGAAGTTCTTCTGTCGAAGGGTGGCGCTGTGCTCGTGGTGGATGCGGAAGTCCGGCGACTGACCGATAGCCCAGCCCTGCGCGCGGATCCAGAAGCTGAGGTCGTCGTCCTCGCGGGACGCTGGC
>Ga0210056_1000803_pt1 | contig 26979 bp, 24 predicted proteins | sample CryGeyCG2014_080_2_FD_183965 | JGI IMG/M metagenome (GOLD analysis project Ga0210056, IMG submission 183965) | Groundwater microbial communities from aquifer - Crystal Geyser CG07_land_8/20/14_0.80 (SPAdes) (version 2) | ecosystem: Environmental > Aquatic > Deep subsurface > Groundwater | place... | reverse complement strand
TGGTCATAAACGTAACCTTAATTTAATTAAAAATTTCAGTTACATTTTATATGACCCAACCGGACAAGGGAAAGTTACATTTTAGATGTCCCAATGCGACATTGTTGACATTATAGCATAATTTGGCTATAATTTAATTCGTATTTTAAAATAGCCTTGAACGAAGATTCTTTTAAAACTCTGCGGTTATGGACACGGTTTTTTAAAAATATTTATAGGCTTTTTTAATTTTAATTTTTGATTTTTTAATTTAATTTTATGGCTCACAGAAAAGCCGGAGGTTCCACTCAACTGGGACGCGATTCTATTTCCAAAAGACTGGGCGTAAAAATTTTTGGCAATCAAGCTGTTCAAAAAGGCCAAATTATCGTCCGCCAAAGAGGCACGAAATATAAGCCGGGCAAAAACGTCAAACGCGCAGAAGACGACACGCTCTTCGCGATGCAAGACGGATTAGTCCAGTTCAAAGCTAAAAAAACCTTGTCTTTTACGGGTAAACTGACCAAAAAAACTTTTGTTTCCGTAGTGGAAAAAAATCCTAAAAAATCAACGACCCAAAAATCCGCCAAGAAAAAATAATCCTTGCATTAAAAAACCTCGGTCTACCGCCGAGGTTTTCATTTGCAGAAATTTAATTTTACAAAAAAGCCACTCCTTTTTCGGAGGATTATTTTTTTAAACTCCGTAGCTTTATTTTTTTATTCTAAATTAATATTTATTAATTCCCATTATATCCGGGACCAATAGAGGAAAATATTCGCAGGATTAAATAGCCTATCAAAATATAAACAATCAGCGCAACCAGCGTGGTAAAATCAATCATAAACCCGCCTAATTTATAATCCGGGAGGATTTTGGCAAAGGGATTGACCAATGACGCTGTCGCGCCATAGAGCCAAGCCACGAAGGGAGTGCCGGGATTGACCGTAAAAAACTTGAAGATGAAGCGGAACGACAGCAAGAGTTCAATGATTCCGATAACAATATTTACTAAGGTCCTGATGATTCCAAACATAAATTTAATTTAATTTATTACTTTTTTTAGCTGTTTTTATTATAACATTAAATCCTTTCTTTTACTACTTTAAATTTACTTATTTACTTATTTACTTTATCGATATTTATTGCATATGCAAGAAATACCGATACTAGGCTAGTGGAAGGTGGCAGAATGGAAAAATAACCGCCGCTTGAGAAAAAATAAAAGAAGCCGGTTTGTTTCAAGCCAGCTTCTTTGTTTTCACAGCCACTAAATTACTAAGTAATTTTACCCCGCAGCTTGCTGCGGTTGGGCACTGCACTTCGTTCGTGTTGAAAATGATAAACCCATTCCGCTGTTGCCCTTTCCGAACATTCAGGGCAACATCCGTGAGAAAGGTTTTTTTCATCTTCGGAGAATGTTCCCTCGACCCATTCTCCCTTTTCGTTTTTTACTTTTTTCTTGCAGTAACAGCAGACTTGTTTTTATTTTTTCCGTGTTTTTATTATACACAATCAAAAAATATCCGCAAGAAAAAAATCTTAAAGTTATGCACATCTTGACGAAAAGTTTCAAATGTTTTCTGTTAAGAATATTCCAGTTTTAATCCTAATTTTTCCGCCACCTGTTGAATCCATCTTTCATGACGATCTATTTTATGAGACAGCCTAACCATTTCTTGAAAATAAGTATCGGCTTTTTTTGGCGTATTTATCCACGGCTATTTGCTGATTAGAAAAACTTTTAATCATTTCTTCCTGAAAAGAATCCAAATCTTCCTTGGTCGCGAAAACCTTCTTTTGAGCGGCAATTATTTTTTTTACGTCTTCTTGCGTAAGCATATTTCAATTATATACTGCGATTTAAAAATTGCAAATTATTGTATAATTAACACCATAAGGTAACACTTGGTATGGTTGGGGATAACACCTGTTAACTATACAGTTAATTCCCTAATCTTAACAGCTTGCTTGAAATGTTTTTTAGTCAAAATCTTCCCCCCCTCTCTTATTTTTAATCCACCCGTATCGGCATTTCCCGCATATGCAAGAAATACCGACATTTACTTTTACTTTAAATAAAAGTAAAAGTAATTTTTTATAAATTGACCAGATATGTGCGAATAAATTTATGTATAGCTAAAACAGTCTCGTTTCTTAATTTTGGATTGCTTTCCGCCACCCATTTAGCGAAATTATAAAGCTCCTGATTATCAACCTTCAGCCACTTTTTGTTTTTATGCAAGAAATAAAAAAGGGTCGTCATCGCGATCCGCTTGTTGCCATTTTCAAAAGGATGGTTTTTTACCATCAGATAAAACAATATCGAAGCTTTTCCCAGGAGCCCTTTATAGAGAAGGCGCTGGTCAAAAGTTTGGAAAGGAACTGCCAGACAGCTTTCCAGCTTATTGGGAAAGCGCGTCCCAAAATCCGGAATCGGCTCATCCCAGGTCAGCATTTTTTTTGCCAAACATAGAAACTAAAAAACCCCCTAACTAAGGCGTTATTTATCAATAAAAAATTACTTATCTCCTTCTTTCCTCTTAATCGCCGCTTTTACGAATTCCAAAAAGAGCGGATGGGCTAAAAGCGGGCTGGATTTGAATTCCGGATGAAATTGAGTGCCTAAAAAGAAAGGATGATCCTTGATTGAAAGTTCGGCGATTTCCATTAAGCGCCTGTCGGGCGATTGAGCGGAGAAAATTAAGTCGCCCGCTTCCAGTTTTTTGACATACTCCGGATTGACTTCCCAGCGGTGGCGGTGACGCTCGGAAATCCTTTTTTTCTTGTAGGCTCCGAAAGCGATGGTGCCTTTTTTTAGAATCGCCCCGTAAGCGCCCAGCCGCATCGTCGCCCCGTAATTTTTGTCTTCCAGATTTTTCTTCTGTTCCGGCATAATGTCAATCACCGGATTTTTCGTTTCGCGATCCACTTCCGTCGTGTGGGCGTCGGAAAGATTCAAAATATGGCGAGCGAATTCAATAACCATCAACTGCATTCCATAACAAAGACCTAAATAAGGAATCTTGTTAATTCTCGCGAATTTAATGGTCTGAATTTTGCCTTCAATGCCCCGCGAACCAAAACCGCCCGGCACGATGATTCCGTCGTATTCTTTCAAATCATTAAGGCGATGCGGTTCCTTTTCAAAAAGTTCGCTGTTAATCCAGTCAATCTGCGCTTTAACCTTGTTTTTATAGCTGGCGTGCTTCACCGCCTCAATCACGCTGATGTAGGTGTCCGCGAGCACGAAATCGCCGGTACCGAAATATTTGCCGACAATTCCGATGCGGATTTTTTCTTTGGAATTCTTGATATTATCCACCAGATCGAACCATTCTTTCAGGTGGGTTTTTCTGGATTTTAATCCCAATTTTTTTAAAATCAAACGGCTTAAATCGTCTCTTTCAAAATTAATGGGCACCTCGTAAATAGATTCGATGTCCGGAGCGGAAATAACGTATTTTTCGGAAATATTGCAGAACATTCCCAGTTTTTCTTTTCTTTTGGAGTCCAAAAAAGTTTCACTGCGCGCCACGATAATATCCGGCTGGATGCCGGCGCTGTTCAAGGTGCGCACGGCGTATTGGGTCGGCTTGGTTTTCATTTCCCCCAGTTTGGAAGGAATGGGCAGATAGCTCACCATCACGAACAAAACATCTTCCGGATGATGGATTTTGAGCATGCGGGCCGCTTCCAGAAATAAAATATTTTGATATTCTCCGACCGTCCCCCCGATTTCCACGATCGTGATGTCGGAATTGGCTTTTTGGGAAGCTTTATAAATCCGGTTGATAACTTCCAGGGGTATGTGCGGAACCACTTCGACGCATTTGCCGCCATATTCCAGATTTCTCTCCTTACGGATGACGGTTTCGTAAACCCGGCCGGTCGTCATATAATTTACCCGCGTTAGCGTGATACCGAGAAATCTTTCATAATTGCCCATATCCTGGTCGGTTTCGTCTCCGTCATCCAGCACGAAAACTTCCCCGTGTTCCGTCGGATTCATCGTTCCCGCGTCGACATTGATGTAAGGATCGATTTTTAAAACCGTCACCGCGAAACCGCGCGCTTTCAAAATCGCGCCGATTGACGAAGTGGTTATCCCCTTGCCTACTCCGCTCATGACTCCCCCGACGACGAAAATGTATTTACGGTTCCGCATGAATTCTCTACGAATTACGAATCCGTACTAATGTACGAATTACGAATTCATTCAATTAATGTTATAAACTTTATATTTTTTTGTTGCTTTATAAAAAATATTCGTACATTCGTATATCATTCGTAATTCGTAGTTCACATATAAAAAGCCGCCTCCCCCGCGACTTTTGTAGAAATTATTTTTTATTTTTTAAACTAGCCTTCGCTCTCTATTTTCAAATTAAAAACCGTTTCCAGTCCGTGGCCCAGTTCCACCTTAATTTCATAATCCCCCGTTTCTTTGAGCGCTTTATCCGCCAAGATGGCTTTTTCCTCCACTATTATTCCTCTTTTTTCCAGTTCCGCGGCGATTTTTTTCCTGCTCACCGCGCCAAAAAGCTTGCCTTTTTTATCTTTGGCCTGAATGACGATTTCGCTCCCCGCCAAATTTTCCGCCAGTTCCTGAATTTTTTTCAGGGCTTCCTCCTGCGATTGAGCTTCTTTTTTCATCGCCAGATGGCTTTTCCGCAGAGCCGTGTCCGTCGCCAATTCGGCCATTGCTTGAGGAAACAAAAAATTCCGGGCAAACCCGTTGGCGACATTTTTGCTTTCGCCTTTTTTGCCTAAATTTTTCACGTCTTTTAGCAGGATGACTTTCATATTGTTTATTATAGCAAATAAAAACTTTTGGGCAAATTTTAATCCGGGCTTGGGCGGCCGGAAAAAAACAGCCGCGTCCATCCTGGTGGCGGATGTTTTAAAATTTCAAAAAGGAATATGGTTTATCTTAAAAAAATATTTTCAGCGGATTTTTTCCTTTAAAATTTCTCTGGCTTTGTCCAGTTGCGGATCTTTATCGTTTTCGTAATCCTCCCGGGAAAGATCCACCTCAATATCCGGATTGATGCCTTTTTCCATGATATAATCGCCGTTGGGAGTCATCCATTTGGCCACGGTTATTTTTACGCTGGAACCGCCGGATAAATTTATCAGTTCCTGAACCGAACCTTTGCCGAAAGTTTTCTTTCCAATTATCGGCGCTTGCAAGTTGTCTCTCAAGGCTCCGGCTAAAATTTCGGAAGCGCTGGCGCTGCCTTCGTTAACCAAAACAACCAGGGGCAATCCGCTTAATTTATCTCCGCCGTAAGTCAATAAGGCTTCTCTGTGGCCGTTGCTGTCTTCCTCCAACACCACCGTTTTCCCCTTGGGCATCAGCCGGCTGGCGATCTTGACGCTGCTTTCCAGAAATCCTCCCGGATTGTTTCTTAAATCCAAAATTATGCCCTTCGTTTCTTTTTTAATAATTTCGTTCATTTCCGCGTCAAATTCCTGGGCGGTTCTTTCTCCGAATTTATTAATCCTCAAAAGAGCGATATTATCTTCCTCTATTTCCAATTTAACGCTTTTCACTTCAATAGTTTCCCGTATAATGGAAATTTCTTTGGTGTCTTCTTCGCCTTCCCGGAAAATAGTTAATAAAACTTCCGTTCCCTTTTCCCCCCGAATCAAATCAACGGCTCCATAAATATTCATATCCGTGGTTGGTTGATCTCCAATTTTGATAATTTTATCGCCCGCGCGCAATCCCGCTTTTTGCGCCGGAGATTCGTCCAGAGGAGCGATTACCGTTAAAATTTTTTCTTTTATTCCCAATTCGGCTCCGATGCCTTCAAAACTGCCCTCCAAATCTTCCGAAAAAGATTTGGATTCTTCCGGATCAAAAAAATTAGAGTAAGGATCGCCGGTAGCTTGCAGCATCCCTTTAATGGCGCCGTAAACCAGTTTTTGCGCGTCGAGCGCCCCCTTATCGACATGTTTTTCCTTCAACAGCTCCCAGGTTTTCCAAAAAAGAGAAAAATCCAGTTCCTTTTTTTCTAAAGGAAGTTTATTTTCTACATTGGTTTCGGAAATTTTAAAAACTTCGTTTTGCGGTTTTATATGCGCTTTTCCCCACCATAAACCCAGCCAGAAACTCGAGACAATTAAAAATACCGCCAAAAAGAAAGACAGATACCGGTGAAAAAGTTTCCTGTTCACCTCTTTTATTTCTTCGTTATTTTCCGTCAGATTTTCCATTAATCGTGCTTCGGCAGCGGTTTGCCGAAATATTTTAAAAAATATTTTACCGCGCTTAGGATGTGCGCCCGGGTGAGCCAGTTGGAAAAAATCAGAAAGAGCGCGTTTTTTCCCGCCGAGCCTCTGCCGTGGTAATGATACATTTTAGCCAAAGGAAAGTAAACTACTTTGAAACCTTCCTCCCAAAATCGACGGCACCAATCCGTATCCTCCAGATACATTTTAAAGCGGCTGTCCATCAGTCCGACTTTGACTACCGCCCGGCGGGAAACCAGCAACGCGGAACCCATCAGCCAATCCACCTCTTTGGAATTTTTATGGTCGTAATCTTTCATCAAGAATTCGTCTAATTTTTTTCTGGCTAAAGGCAGTCTGCCTAAAAAAGTCCGGCGATAAATAATCGTGAACGGCGAATAGAATCTAAAACAGGACGGCTGGAATGTCTCGTTGAAATTGACAAGCTGCGGCCCGACCATTCCTATTTCCGGATGGCTTTTGATGAATTCCAGCATTTTTTCAATGGAATCTTTTTTGACGATAATGTCGCTGTTTAAAATCAAAAAAAAATCCCCCCGGCTTTCATGGATTCCCTTTTTCACCAATTCCTGAAAACCGACATTTTCGCTAAAAGGAAAAAAAACGATTTCCGGATATTCCTCGCGCATCATAAGCGCGGTATCTTCCTCCGTCTGGCTGTCCACGACGATTATTTCATAATTTCCGCCGGAAAAATTATTCTTGATTGAATTCAAGCAAATTTTAAGCAATTCCGGATTGCGATAGCTGGTTATGATGATTGAAAGTTCCATAATTATCTCTATTTCGGTTTAATATCCGACTGCGGAGGCAAAGTGAAAATATTAGCCGCCATTTCATGAATCCGGTCGTAATTATCTCCGTTGGGCAAAAGAATATACCCGGCGCCGTTGCTTTCCTTGGGGTTGTAAAGAAAACCCTCTTCGCTGTTTTCCAAAACTCTTTGATAAATCTGAATATCCACCATGCTTTGATAAAGGTCGAGGAATTTTTTCATCTCCCAGACTTCCAAATCGGTCCGCACATTGTCTCCCAGGCTATCCAGCATAGCGTTAACTTTCCCGAAATCCGTCAGGGTTCCGACGCTTAATAAACGGTCTTTTAATTTTTGCAAAATTATCTGTTGCCTTTTGGCTCTTTCAAAATCATTGGATTCAAACCGGGAGCGGCTGAAACACAGCGCTTGTTCTCCCGTTAAAACGATGTCTCCGGCTGACAATTCAAATTTGCCGCCGCATTCGGACGGATTTTTAGGGTAGCACAGCTGATATTCATGAAAATAAAAAGTTCCGTTTTTGCGGGTCACCTTCTTGCTTTCAATGTTGCCGGAAGGCACGACATAGGTAACCTTATCGCACCTTTTTTCTTCGCCGCGGAATTGCGACGACTCCACGAAAGAATTATCCAGATACATCGGTAGCCCGCCTATCGCGTCGATTAATTTAACAAATCCTTCAAAATTAATGCTGACCGCGTATTGGATGTCGAGTCCCAGAACTTCTCCGACGGATTGTTTCATCAGTTCCAATCCCCGGCCATGGCCTTTTTCTTCGCCGTAAAGATGCACCGCGTTTATTTTTTGCTTATCTTCCGTTCCCGGAATCGTGACATACAGATCGCGCGGAATGGAAATCATCGCCGCTTTATTTTCAGAGGGCTTGACGCTAATAACCATGATGGTATCCGCTAAAAGCCCGCCGCTGGCATCATCCTCTCCGCGTATACCCAGAAGCAGCACATTGATCCGGCCGTCGGCTTCGCCTTTTAACTCGTCTTTCACGCCCGGCACGGCGTGCAGCAAGCTCGAAAACACATTGCCGCTGGAAATCTTATTGAGCACATTGCCCATCTTCCAAAAAACCGCTCCGCCCGCCAAAATAAAAACCACAGCGATAACGCTGATTATTTTAAACCATTTTTTTTGGTAAAATTTGTTTTTCCCCGACGGAAGCTCCTCTTTAAAATACGGCATAATTTCTTCTTCGCTAAAATTAAAATAACATTTTCATTCTACCTAAAAACTCTTTATCGGTCAAGAGAAAAACTAGCCTGTTTTCCGGCTTATTTCCCGGTAAACCTCTAGTGTTTTTTCCGCCGTTTTCCTCCAGGAAAAAATTCGCGCTCTTTCCTTGGCCGCCTGAACCAAACGCTCCCTTAAATCGGCATCTTCATCGATTCTGGCAATTTTTTTCTTTAAATCTGCCGCGTCTTGGGGAGAAAAAAATAAAACCGCGCCACCCGCCACTTCGTGATGAGGCGGAATATCGGAAACTACCGCCGGCGTTCCGATTCGCATCGCTTCCAACAAAGGAATGCCGAATCCTTCATAAAGCGAAGGAGAACAAAAAACCCGCGCCAATTTGAAAAGCGCCGCTTTTTCCTCTTCGGGAATATAACCGGTAAAAATTACTTCTTTTTCCAGAAAAAACTCCTTAATTATCGCTTCGATTCGCGGATCTTGATGATAAGCGTTCCTTTTTCCCGCCAGAACCAGTTTCCAGCCTGAATTTTTCAGTCCGGATAAGGCTTCAAGCAAAACCGGCAAATTTTTTCTGGGCTGCATCGTTCCCAGATACAAAATGAATTTTTCCGGCAAACGGTATTTTTCTTTGATAGCCGGCAAGTTTTCCACTGAAAAATCCAAAGCGAAATCTTCCCCGCCGGAATTGGAAACTACCGCTATTTTTTCCGAATCGATCCGATAATAATCCGCGATTTCTTTTTTGGTAAATTCCGATACGGCTAGAATTCTATCAGCGCGCTTAAGGCTCCAGGGAATGAGAATTTTCAGGAAAAAGAGGTCTCTCCATTTAATCAGTCCGGGATAAAAATTAAAGGAAATGTCGTGAATAAGAGTTATTAATTTTATCTTTCTACTAATAAAAAAAGGCAGGATATATTGAGTATGGTAAATGTCAACCGGATTGGTTCGCAAATAATTAGGCAATGCCCATAAATTCCAGGTGAATTTATTGGCTGATTTCAGGGAAATTATCTGAAAATTATCCTTATTTTTAATTCCCAATTTTTCTCCCGTATACTGTAATACGGTAGTGTCGGTAATATCGGTAAATAGTTGGTATTTATTTTCCCCGTCAATTTCAGCCAAATTTTTCACCAAATTGAAAAAAACCGTTTCGTCTCCCGTCCTTTGTTTGCCGATATTGCGGATGTCGATTCCAATAATCATATTAATACCGATGCGAAACTACGAATGTATGCCTGCCTGCCGGTAGGCGGGCGAATTTACGAATTTTTAATTCAAATGTGTCTCATTCGTAGATTCGAATGCTATTCGTTTATTCGTATCGCGTTTATAAATTTAACCGGCACAATTCCCCAAAAAAACCACAAAATCATCAAAAATATTCCGGCATTAAATAAATTGGGTATCAGTAAGGCGAAAATTCCCAGGAGAATAAATAACGCGAATGATCGTTCTTCGTCGCTATTTCCCCGCCAAAAACGCTTAATGAAAACCCCGACGGCATTAAGCCAGATAAGGCCGAAAGTCAAAAGTCCGATGAGACCCGAACCCAGCCAGACTTCCAAAAAAATATTACTGGAATTTAAATCAGTTCCCCGCTCGTCCCGGCCCAAAGAAGGAGCGATGGCGCCATAGCCGATGCCGAAAATCGGACGGGTTTTTATGATTGCCAGGGATTTTTGAAAAATTTGGCCGCGAATATTTATATTGGGATCCGGACGATAAATTTCCTTGATTTGATTCCCCTGCTTTTCCTCCATTGGAACTTCCTCCAGATTGACATGCCGGCAGCCGTAGCGAATCAGTTCCGCGCTGGAATTGATTTTTTCCGGCAAGTCGAGGTTCGACCTCGATTTACAGGCAATGGTTATTTTTTGCCATCCGGTTCCGGCGCTTTGCGCCCGGTCAAACAGCTGGAAACTGGTTAAATTAAAAGTATAAACAAGAAAAACGCTTATCATTCCGGCTAAAGCGATAAAAACCGACTGGCGCAAAAACATTTTCCAGCGCCAAGTTTTCCAATGCCAGGAAAAATCGGTTAAGAGCGCTTTTAAAAATACCAGCGTTATCAATCCCGCTCCCAACCACGCCGAACGGCTTACGGTAATAATCAGCAATATATAAATTAGGATGAGAAATAGATATAAAAATAATTTAAAAATTTCAAATTTAGTAATTAAAAATTGATTTAAAATTGAAAATTTAAAATTTAAAATTAGAGTTGATTGATTGTCTCGTTTTTTATTAAAATAATAAATTAACGCGTAAATAACAGCCAGCAAAAATACCAAATAGATTCCCAGCCAATCGGGTTCGGCAAAAGTGGCGTTGGGCCGGCCCGGCATCGCTTCCCCGTGGAAAGAAAATCCCCGCATAAAAAAAACATTTTGCAAAATTCCGTAAACCACCACTCCCCAGGAAGAAACCAGAAAAAAAGGAATGATTTTCTTAAGATCGCTTTGGGAGTGAATATAGCGGCGAACTAAAAAATAAAGCGCCGTAAAAGATAAGATAACCAGGGTTATTTTCAAACTGGCGGCTTTTTCCGCGGAAAAAAGCGCGCTTAGCAAGCTGCCGCCTGAAAATACCAGCATTAAATAATCCGGCTTTTTCCAGTGAAACGCGTCCAATCCCGATTTTTTAAACGCCAAGCGGATCAAAACAGCCGCGATTATCAACGCCCCCAAAGCCTGATAAATCCGCAAGGTCAAGCCCGTGGCCGGCGCGGTCAGGGAAATATTTTCCAAAACCAGGGCGCCGACAAAAAAAAGAAAAGTCCAGCCGGGACGATACAGCGCCAAAGCAAAAATCAAAACCAGCCAAAAAATCAAATCGCCGGTTTGACGAATTGGCAGCATCCCTAAATGATAAAAAACAACCGCCAAACCAAAAAGCGTTAAATTGGAAATCAACAATCCGGTTTTTAATTTATTTGAAATTATCCAGTTTTGGAATTTTTTTAACATAATCTTTCGTCATTTCCGCTTTTCATTTTCGCAAAGATAAACTCCCCTGAACTCCGGCGGGAATCCGGTTTAATACTCTTAGTTTATTTACTGGTTATCGCGTCCGTTTCGACTCAACAAAGCGAGTCTGGCGCGGGATAATGCCTTTTAATTTCTTTTTTCCGCTGCTTCTTTGGCGATATTTAAAAATTTTTCCGCGAATTTCTCCCAGGAAAAATAAGCGGCGCGTTCTTTTCCCCGGCGCGAGAGGCTATGGCGCAAATCATCGTTTAGGAGCACGTTTTTAATCACTCGTCCCAATTCTTTTTCGTCTTCGGAATGGCAATAGAGAACCCCGTCCCGGCCGATTTCCGGCAAAGAGGAATTTTTAGCCGTAATCACCGGCGTTCCCTGATTCATCGCTTCCAAAACCGGCAGGCCGAATCCTTCGTAAAGCGAAGGATAAACAAAAACAGAAGCGTTGCGATAAAGCGCCGGCAGATATTTTTGCTCGACGAAATCCAGCAATTTGACCTGGCCGGTTAAATTTTCCGTTTGGATTATTTTTTCCGCGTCCGTCACCAGAGGAGCCAATTCCGGCATTAATTTTCCGGAAATAACCAGAGGCGGAAAATTTTCCATTTGCGGATCGCGCCGGTTTTTTTCCCGAAGATGTTTGTAGGCCAGGATTAATTTTTCAATATTTTTTCTCTTATCCAATCCGCCCCCCGCGTAAATATACCCGGGTTTAAGGCGGTATTTCCGCAGCATTTTTCCACTGGCTTCGCCTGAAACCTCTTTTTTGTAAATTTCATCCACATCCAGATAAGCCACGGTTATCAAAGAGGGATCCAGGGAAAAATACTTGATTAAATCCTTTTCCGTATGGCGGGAAATGGCAATGATTTTTTCCGCTTTTTTAACGGATTTTTTGACTGAATTCCAATACAGTTTTTTCCGGAAATTATTCGCGTATTCGGGAAAAATTTCCCAAATCAGATCATGCACCAGCATAATATGGAACGGATCGCCTTTTTTTTGGCTGAAAATCGTCGGCGATTGATACAGACTGAAAAAAATATCGCACTTATCTTGGCAGACTTTGGCGGGAAGCATAAATTTTTCCCACCAAATTTTCCGGATCAAATCGTCTCGCTTCCAAAATGGCAGAAAAATTCTTTTTTGAAAATTGATCGGCAACTTGATTTCTTTAGGCAAATCTTCCTCCAAATACAAAATAAACTCCAGATTTGGAATTTGGAATTTGGAATTTGGAATTTCCGTCAATTTTTTTAAAAAATTGACGGCTACTTGTCCTATTCCCGTATTCGATTTTCTCGCGAAAGACGCGTTGATGCCTATTTTCATATGCCTTTATTATATCTAAAAACGAGAAAATAAAAAAGCCCACTCGGCTGAATCATTGCTAACAGCCATTAGCTTTGATATAATGCGAAAAGCCAAATACTCCTGTTCTTATTCTTAATTAGCAAAAATATGCAAAAGAAAAAACCATCTGTCTGCATTATCGGATTAGGTTATGTTGGTCTTCCTTTAGCGGTTCAATCAGCGCTGAAAGGTTACCAAGTTTATGGATTGGATAATGATTCGGAAAAAATCAAGAAAATTAATTCCGGAAAAAGTCCCATCCAAGAAGAATTTTTGGAAATCAATCTTCCAAAAGTCAACATCCACGCCACTACCAACGCTAAAGTAATCCGGCAATGCGACGTCTCGATTGTCTGCGTTCCCACTCCGGTTGATGAGAAAAAAATTCCGGATTTATCCCCGGTGCGGGGCGCGGTTGAATCTATAATTAAAAATTTTAGAAAAGGACAGCTCGTCATCATCGAATCGACAATCAATCCGGGAGTCTGCGAGGAAGTCGTTGAACCGTTGTTTGCCGCGGCCGGATATAAGGTAAACACGGATTATTATCTGGCCCACTGTCCGGAAAGAATTAATCCGGGAGATTCCAAATGGAATGTTACAAACATAAACCGCGTAGTTGGCGCTTCTGACAAAAAGGGACTTCAAATGGCCGCTGATTTTTATGAAAATATCGTTGACGGACAAATTATGCAGATGAGTTCCATCCGCGAAGCGGAGGCGGTAAAAATCGTGGAAAATTCTTTCCGCGACATTAATATCGCCTTTGTTAATGAACTGGCTAAATCTTTTGATAAATTGGGTATTGATGTCGTCGAAGTTATCAAGGGAGCCGCCACTAAACCTTTCTCTTTTATGGCTCACTGGCCAAGTTGCGGAGTCGGCGGACATTGTATTCCGGTTGATCCGTATTATCTTATCGAAAGAGCCAAACTTTCCGGCTTTGATCATGAATTTATGAAAATTGCCAGAAAAGTCAATCTTTCTATGCCGGACTACACTATCGAACTTCTTCAGGACACTCTTAATGAAATTAAAATGCCTCTCAACGGCACGACTGTCGGAGTTTTAGGCTTGTCCTATAAAGCCAATGTTTCCGATTTACGGGAATCTCCAGTCAAAGAACTCCTCAAATTGCTCAAGAAAAATAAGGCCAAAGCTTTGGTTTTTGATCCGTTTGTTCTGGAAAAATCAACTGTAAAGAGCCTTTCTGAACTTTTCAAAAAATCCGATGCCATACTTTTAGCCACCGATCATAATGAATTTAAAAAAATTAAACCCAACGATCTTAAGAAATACGGAGTGAAAGTGGTTATTGACGGAAAAAATTGTTTAGACAAGGCCGCTATTAAAAAAGCCGGCCTAGTCTACAAAGGCATCGGCCGATAAAAATCCCCGCCCCGGCCTTGCGCCGGGGCTCTTTTTTAGCTATACTTTTATTGCCTTATCAATAAATAAACATAAATGATCAGCCTCATAAAATTCATAATTTGGATTGTCGGATTTATTGTTGTTTCAATCTTTGTTTTGAATTATTTCGGCTATGAAATAAACCAAAACTACTTCAAAGAAAGCAAGGCGGAATGCGAAAAAAGATTGAGCGATTGCGGCAAGCAATATATGGAGCAAGGAACCAAAAACGCCAAGTGTGATTTTAATTGCGTTGATCCGAAGCTAATCATTAGAAAAAAATAATTCATACAACATATAGCATGAAACTTATCATCAACCTTCCCGCTTTTAACGAGGAAGAAAAAATAATGGAAACTATCAAAAAAATCCCCCGACATTTCTCTTCGGTTGACGAAGTTTTTATTCAAGTCATTGACGACGGATCCAGGGATAAAACCGTTCAAGCGGCCAAAGAAGCCGGAGCGGATTGGGTTTTTTCCCATCCTATCAACCGCGGGATCGGAATCACTTTCCGCACCGCGGTGGAAAAAGCCCTGGAAAATGGCGCCGATATTATGGTTAATATGGACGCGGACGGACAATTTGACGCGGAAGATATAATTAAATTAATCCGGCCGATTATCGAAAATCGGGCCGATTTGGTGAGCGCTTCCCGCTTCGGCCATAAAAAAGCCGATAATATGCCTAAGATAAAGCATTTTCTTAATAAAACCGCCGCCTGGATAATCGGAAAATTTATGCAATATCCCATTGCCGATCTGACCTGCGGTTTTCGAGCTTACAGCCGGGAGTCTTTATTGCGGCTTAATCTCTCCGGCGGTTTCACTTACACGCAAGAAGTGATTATTGACGCCATTGGAAAAAATTTGAAAATTGAATGGGTTCCCGCCACCGTTACCTACTTTGAAAACCGCCAATCGCGCGTAGTCAAAAATATTTTCCATTATATCGGCAACAGCGGAAAAATAATTCTCAAAACCGTCCGCGATGTCCGGCCGATGCGTTTTTTTGGCATTCCTTCTTTAATTTTAATTATCGCCTCTCTCTTTTTCTTTGTTTATTTTTTGCTTATGTATCTGGAAACTCTGAAAATAACGCCTTACCGCAATATTCTTCTCCTGGCTGTCACGCTTTTTTTAATCGGTATTCAATTTCTCATTTTCGCTTTCATCGCCGATATGATCAAAACCACCCGCAAAAGCATCGAAGATCAAACTTATTTAATCAAGAAAGAAAAATACGATAAACACTGAAAATATGCCGTCCGCTTAAATATTCCATTTAAGACGGCAACCGCGGCCTCAAATTTATCAAAAAATCGCAAAAAACCGGTGAATTAACTGAAAAAACGCATTGAAAAACCGCGAAATTACGCGGAAGTTCCATCAAATAAAAATGCTTTAAATGTTTAGAATTTAATGAAGATCCTTTTTATTTCCCGGGCTTTTCCTCCAGTTATCGGCGGCATTGAAAATCAAAACTATGAATTGTCTCTTTGGCTCAAAAAAATAAGCCCTGTCAAAACTATCGCCAACCGCTTCGGAAAAAAATTTCTGCCCTTATTTCTGCCTTATGCTTTGATTAAAAGCCTTTTTTTATTGAGAAAATACGATGTGGTTCTTTTGGGCGACGCGGTGCTTTGCCCTTTGGGCTATATTTTAAAACGGTTTTATAAAAAGCCGGTGATTTCCATCGTCCACGGGCTGGATCTCACTTACCCGCTGTTTTTTTACCAAAAATTCTGGATTAAAAAGTGCGTAAAAAAAATGGACAAGCTGATCGCGGTAGGCCATGAAACTATTGAAGCCGGCGTCCGAAGAGGCATTCCGAGAAATAAGTTTGTTTTTATCCCCAACGGCATTGATACCAAAAAATTCCTGGAATGGCATAAGCGCCAAGAACTGGAAAAAATTGTCGGAGAAAGTTTAAAAGGGAAAAAAATTCTCCTTACCACCGGCCGCCTAGTCTCCCATAAAGGCGTGGATTGGTTTTCTCAAAATGTCGTCCCCTATTTGCCGGAAAATGTTTTGTATCTTATCGCCGGAGACGGAGAAAAAAGAAAAACTATCGAAAAAATCATCCGGGAGAAAAAGTTGGAAAAAAAGATCAGGCTGTTAGGCAATGTAAGCTTTAAAGAATTGAAAATTTTATACAATACGGCTGATATTTATATCAAGCCCAATATAAAAATATCCGGCACTATAGAAGGATTCGGCTTAGTAGTTATTGAAGCCGCTTCTTGCCGATTGCCGGTCATCGCTTCTAACCTGGAAGGGCTCAAAGACGCCATTAAAGAAGGCAAAAACGGTTTTTTTGTGGAACCGGGAAACGCGGAAGCCTTTCTTAAAAGAATCAATGAGCTCCTGTCACAGGATGAATTCCGCCTGGAATTCGGAGAAAAAGCCCGCCGTTTCGTGGGAGAAAATTTCAGTTGGAAAAAAATCAGCCAGCAATATTTGGAAGAAATCAAATTGACAATTTCAAAGCTCAAATGACAAATAACAAATCAAGCTCCAAATTCAAAGCTCAAAAATTTTTGTCATTTAGACTTTATTTGTCATTGGAAATTTGGATTTTGACATTTAATAACACGCTATGTTTTCCTTTATATTCTCACAACTAATGTTTTATCTAGTTCTGGCTCTGGTATTATTCCTCCCGGGTTATTTCTTGCTTTTGACTATTTTCGGTAAAAGTAAAACCTTAAGCTCTCTGGAAAAATTCATCCTTTCTTTCGGATTAAGTATTATTCTCGTTGATTTTATTTTTTTTCTTTATCCCCGGCTTTCGCTTCCTCTTAATCGCCTTTCAGCTTTTTTGGGAATTTTTTTATTTTCCGCCACGGCTTTAATGATTTATAAACTGAAAATTTTCCCCGCGGCCGAAGTTCCAGAGGCCGAGGCGGCTCTTTTTCAGTTTTCCAAAATCCAGTTTAGCGCTTTTCTCTTACTTATTTTTCTGGCATTCTTCGTTAAAACGGCTTTCCTTTCGCAAACAGCCCTGCCTACCGCCACCGACATGGGCCATCATATGTATTGGGCCAAGTGGATAACGGAAAACCGGACTCTGCCCGATTACGCCGGCCTGCCGGATTTTATCATCGGCGAACATATTATTTTCGCCGTTATCAGCCTGCTTGGCGGTTTGAGTTTTCTCTCCGCTTTTCCCGTCCTGACACTCTATTTAATTAACATTTTCAGCCTGCTCACTGTTTTTATTTTAGTTCTAAGAATTTTTAAGGAGAAGCGGATCGCGCTTTTGGCTTTTTTTCTACTGGGAACGCTTTTCGCCGTTTCTTCCCCTCAAGCCAAATTTATCAGCGGCGGCGTAGTTGGTAATTTATTGGGCAATCTGCTGCTGCCGATGGTTTTTTACTTTTTTTTCCGTTTTTCCGAATTGCTTTTCGAAAAAAACCAAAAAAAATTATCCCGGACATTTCTGGCCTTGGCTCTTTTTTCCGTCTTCGGGCTTTTTTACACGCACCATCTGACCGCTTTCCTTTTTTTGTTTATTTTCAGTCTGGCGTTTTTGGTTTTTTTGATTAGCAACTTTAAAAAAGCCGGGGAAATTTTAACCCATTCTTTTCAAGCTCTGATTTCCCGCCAGGTTTTTCCCGTCATTTTAGCCGGATTGATTTTTTTTCTTTTCATTCTTACGCCTAATTATTTCAGCCTTTCAGCCACCCAAACGGCCGTGGGCGCCGCCGTCAAAATTACCCGGACCGGATTAGATCTGAACAATATCCGTTCGGCTGTCGGAGAATCCCGTTTGGCTTTGGGAGCGGCGGGTTTTCTGCTTTTGATTTTAGCCTTGTTTAAGAATAAGGGAAATTTCGGCTATGTTTTAATTTCCGCCTGGGCTTTGATGCTTTATATTATGTCCGCTTATCCGAAACTGCTTTTTATCAATCTTCCCAGCTCCCGCATCGGCAATTATCTTACCTATCCCCTGGCCGTTCTTGGCGCTTATGTCCTTTTTCAAATTTTCCAAAAAGCCAGACATTATTCGTTAAATAATACGGCTAAAATAGCCTTGGGATTAATTTTGATTTTTGTCTCGCGAGAAGGCATTAGTGATTCCGTCCAAGCGTTCAAAACTAACGACGAATCGTTGGAACTGGTTGAAACTTTCAACGCGTCCGCTTACGTGGCAAAAAATCTCGCCTCCAAAGACGCGGTTCTCAAGGATCATAATTATCTGACCGGCGATTCCTGGATTAAGCTGTTTTTTATGCGCGATTATAAATTTCCCCTTTCGCGCGGCTATTTTAAGCGCTATGAGGATGAAACCAATCCCCGCGAAACCTGCACTCTGCAGATGATTTCCAATCCGGGAGGAGAAGCGGCGCGCGAGTGTTTCGCGGAAACCGGCGTCAATTTTCTTATGGTCAATCCCGATTTTGACGGTGGCCAGTTCCATCGTTTAAGCAATTTCAACCAGGTTTATTCCAATCCCAATATCGCTGTTTTTTATAAAAATAACTAACATTAGATTGCCACGCCCTCTTCGGGGCTCGCAATGACATTGAGATGAGCCAGACAACTAAAATTATTATTTTTATCCTTATCCTGTTTGTTGCCAGTTCCGTTTTTCTTTTTTGGAAAAGCGACCGTGGACTTGACATGGATTACCAAAAAGATTGGTGGTCGGTTTCTTTCGCATATGCTAAAAATACCGACTTATCTTTTGTTATTGAAAATCATAGCGACAACAATAATTTTTCCTGGGAAATTATTTCCGGAAAAGAAACGCTGCAAAAAAGCGACATTGCAGTTGCGCGAGGAGAAAAAAAGAACCTGGAAATAGATTTAAGCGATTTGACCGGCCGGGTTTTTGTCCGGGTTTCTGATGGAAAAACCAGCCAAGAAATATACAAAAATTTATAAGCTGCTTCTTGTTATTATGAGCGGAGTCTCGAGTATTCGGGATGGAGTCGAAGGATCTAATTACCCGCCTGCCGGCCCGCTTCAACTCGAATCGAGGCGAGCAGGCGGGGATTCCCCGATAAGCCCGGAATGACAATTTTTTAAAATATAAACTTTATGAAGAAAATTCTGTTAGTCACCCGCCCCATTGCTCCGCCCTGGGACGAAGCTTCCAAAAATTTCGCTTTTTATCTGGCCAAAAATACGCCGGGTTTTCAATTCGGACTTTTGACCAACGGCATTTTGCCCGATCTGCCGGAAAATATTTTGCAAAAACCCATCTATCGATCCAATGATTTCGGCTTTCGACAAAAATTGCGGCTTCTGCTTAACTTAAAAAAATTAAAAAAAGAATTCAATGTTTTGCATTTTCTTTTTACGCCGACTAAATTGAATTCTTTCTGGCTTAAAAATTTAGTTAAAAATTCCGCTGTTAAAACTATCCAGACCGTCGCCACTTTGAGAGAAGATTTGTATACGGACGCGGAAATTAAATCTCTGCTTTTTGGCGATTGGATCGTCACCTACTCCGATTACGCCAAAAATAAACTCAACCGCTTGGGTTTCCAAAATGTTGAAAAAATTTATCCGGGCGTTGATTTGGCGGAATACGGAAAAAAAGAAAAAAATCCCGGGCTTATGGCCAAATACGGTTTTCAAGATAATGATTTCGTCATCAACTTTACCGGCGAATATTCCCGCCTCAGCGCCATTGACAATGTCATCGCCGCTTTTGAAAAAATCGCTTCTCAAATACCCCGGGCTAAATTATCACTGGCTGTCAGAATAAAAAATTCAAAAGATCAAGCTAAAAAAACGGAGATTCGGGAAAAATTAAAAAACTTGAACCTTTTGGATCGCGTGGCTTTTCACGATGATGGAACTTATTTAATGCCCGACATTTACAATCTTTGCGACATCAGCCTTTTTCCAGCGCAAAACTTGCGAGGCAAGTTTGATGTTCCGCTCGCGATTATTGAAGCCATGGCCTGCGAAAAACCGGTTATCCTTTCCGATCTTCCGATCCTGGGAGAAATCGCCAAAGCCGAAAATTCTGTTATAATAAAAGCGGGTGATGTTTCGCAATTAGCCGCGAAAATATCGGAACTTTATCTTTCTCCGGAAAAAAGATCGGCTTTGGGCAAAACTGCCCGAAAATTCACGGAAATAAATTTTGATATTCAAAAAATCGCCCAAAAATACCAGGCGCTTTACCAAAAAATATGCCGGACATAATTTCTCCGATTTGTTCCAAAAGACTCCGAACCGAAAAAATGAAAATTCCGGCTATTTTTCATGTTTCCGACGATTTGATGCCTGATGACGACACGATCCGGGAAGTTGAAAATGTGGCTTCTTCTCCTTATGTTTTTCACCATATTTCCGCTTTGAGCGATATCCACAGCAAAAAAGGCCGGAAAAATCCCACCGGCACCGTGGTGGCTTCGGAAAAACATCTGTTTCCCCAGATCAACGACACCGCTCCCAACTGCGGAATGCGGTTTTTGAAAACCAGCCTGACTTCCGCGGATTTAACAGCAAATAAAATTACGGAGCTTTTTACGGAATTAACGCGGGTTATTCCCACGAAAAAATATATCGGCACGCGGATTCCCTTTCAGCTGGTAATGGACATCTGCCGGAAAGGGGTGACACCGGTTAAAAAATTTTTTGATTCCCGCGTTAAAAATGAAATTGAAAATTCTTTCGAAGAGGGAAATTTTTTCCAGAATAAAGAAGTCTCCGAAAGAGATATTTTGGATTCGATTCCCCGTCTTTTTTTGAAAATCGGTCGCTACCGCCTGGGAATTTTAGGCGCGGCGGGAAATCACTTTCTGGATTTAATGAAAGTGACTGGACTGAAAAATCCCGTTTTAGCCGAAAAACTCGGCATTTTTACCGGCCAGCATATCTTCCTTTTGCACACCGGTTCGGGACTTTTAGGCCAATACGCTTCCTATTTTTACACGCCCAAAGAAAAAGAGCATTTCAGCCAAAAAGTTATTCTGGAATTAGGCAGGCTTTCTTTTGATTCCCAGAAAAAACAAGTTTACAAGGCGCTCACCCGAAAAATCAAAGAGTTCAAGGATCGCCCTGATTTTTTCGCCTATCATGATAATAGTCTGGAAGGCGGAATGTTTTTAACCGCGCATAACGCGGCTGCCAATCAGGGTTTCGCCAATCGCTCCATTCTCACTTATCATTTGGATCAGGCGCTGGAAAAAACTCTGGGAGTCAATCCGGAACTGGATCTGCTCTATGACGCGCCCCATGTTTTTATTCATCGCGAATCTCATTTCGGCAAAGATCTGTGGATTCACCGCAACGGATCGGTTAGGGCCAACGGTCCTAAAAGAATGTCTTCTCACCGGCTTTTTTCCCAAACCGGCGAACCGGTCTTTATCCCCTCTTCCATGAGCACGCCGGCTTATCTGGGGGTCGGCACGGACGAAAATGAAATGACTTTTTTTTCCGCCAGCCACGGCACCGGCCGCCGGCGCGATCCGGAAGCCAATAAAGCGGAAAATAAAAAAGAACTTCTGGAAAAAATGGAAGAAAAAGGCGTCCGGCTTTTCAACGCCCGATCTAAAGGCGTGGTGCTGCAAGACAGCTCCTATTACAAAGACGTGGAAGAAGTGATTGCCGGCATGGAAGCCAATAAAATCATCCGGACCGTGGCGAAGCTGGAACCCATCGCGGCGCTGATGTATTAAAGGAATCCCTCCGACACGCGCCTCCGGATTACTGATACTTAAACCGTGCGCCAGAGCAAACAAATGCTGTTCTCTTATTCCGACATCTATATATCTGCTCTTGCCGTGCAGCCCATACTTAACTGTTTCGCTCATCATTATCAAATCGGCAGTCATCAGATACAATGGGCGATTCTTCTCCATCATCTCGGCACTTCTTTTGAAGAACAAGGCTAACTCACCTTCAATAGATTCGCCGATATGCATTTCCATGGAGAAATCATCCTTATTAAACTTCCCGGCTTCTCCGCAAGCATCGCGATCTGGAATATCAATTTTTGACCGGAAGATGATTTCCCTAATTTTCCCAGCATCTAGAATTGCATAGTTGCTGAGAAATTCCTTGAGGGAATCTACACCAAAAGCATGCACAGTGTGAAAGCCATTCGGACTGTCAGTAGCACCAGGCAAATCATTGCCCTTCACAGTATTGGCAATTATTACCTTCGGGCTGTCGGCGAACCAGCGGCATGCGTGAGAACATTTGACATGTCATTTTTACTAAAATTATGCTACAATAACTGCATACGCAAGGAAACTTAATAATCTTAAAAATGTATAATAGACCTGTTGCGTAATAACTTACTACTGCAATTTCCATATTTTGGCCAAATTTTCCAAAAATTTTCTTGGCTTAGCGTAGGCTAAACCGCAAAAATTGTTTGAAAAATTATGCCTCAAAATCTGAAAATTTCGTTACGCAACTTATTACGCAACAGGTCTAATCAAAAAAAATGAAAACCAATGAAAGCAACTCTCTCTCTCTCTCTTAGAAAGAAACTAAAATTATTATTTTCCCACAAAGCTTATTCCCCGTTCGATAAACTCAGGGCAGGCAAACTGGCATTAATTTTCTTTTTCGCCGGTTTCTTGTTCTTGGGCGGAATCGGCCACGCAGACGCCGCCAACACTCTGCGATGGGTAGAGGATACTACTGGCGTAGTCGCTCACGCTTATCGTGGAGGATCAATGATGGTTCAAAAAGATAAGATCTCGCAAATCAACCAGATATACGGAACATCCATGTTTGACGGAACAAAATGGAATGAAGCAGGGGTTCCAAGTCCTAGAGGCAACAATGTTGGGGATATGTTTTTAGATAGTCGAGGAATAACATATATCGGAGGTAAAAAAACAGATGATGGATTGTCATATATTTTTGAAAGCACGGACGGATTGAATTGGACACCGGTTCAACAATTTGTTGACGCAAATGGCGGCGGGTATATTTGGAATTTTACGGAAGATAAATACGGCAATGTGTGGGCGGGTGAATATACATCACACGCCGCTTCAACAGGGGCACATTTGTGGCGCAGGAGTCCGAGTGGCGTGTGGACTAATGTCGTCAATTGGAATAAGAGTGATGGTTTCCTTGATGACCACATTCATAACGTGTATTATGACCCTTTTCGTGATGCTCTTTATGTGGCGATCGGCGATCAAGATCGAGGAATCTTGAAATTGCCATCTGACAAAATAAATTCCAACTCCCTATCCGCTAGCGATTTCCAGGTAATTGTTCCAACAGCTCCGAACGGACATGGTACCGAAGTGACAGCCATCACATCTGACGCTTCGTATATATATGCTGCCATGGACACGCATGCCGCACGGCCAGAAACCAGAAGCCTTGTCAGAATAACTGACAATAATGTAGACACCCCGACTATGGAATATGTGTATTCCACCGGGGAAGGTTCTTTGGGGTGTACCGTCTGGAATTGGGCGCATGTTGACGATAATGGAGTAATAATATTTTATGCTAATGGCACAACAGAGTTTACTTGTACTAGCGGACATTTTGTTAATCGGATTGTAGTGTCAGACGATCATGGTACGACGTGGCAAGTAGTTAAAGATTTAGGTAACACACAAAGCAACTTAACCGGATCTAATGGATCAGTCGGGTTGCCGTCGTATTATGCCACCAACTGGAGCGGGTTGTATGGTTTTGGCAACGGCTGGGGAGGGGTTCCGTTGCGTGCGACGATAGGCAGAGTCCTACCAGTGAATCAGACTTTTTATGTGGACGGAACTGCTGGTGTTGACTGGACTAATTTCGGCATTTCTCCGTCACGACCAATTAAAACACTTGGCTATTTGGAAACACTAGGTATCCAACCTGGTGACAATATAGATTTTATCGGTACCAATACCTACACCAATCCGTTACTATCTGGTTGGAGTGGAAATGGCACCAGCAACATCTCATTAAGAGGGAACGCGACTTCTATTTTCTCCGGAGGAATTTTAGCCACAACACCGGCAGTGGCAGAAACATTCGAATCTGCAACAACGTCGTGGAACTTCACACTAAATGCATCTGGGGGGTCAATCACACAGGATAGCTCAATTGTTCACGGAGGCAGTTATTCTGCCAAAGTAGTTCGTGGGGTCTCAGGAACAACCAGTTTGAATCTGAAAAATGTGGCGACAACCAATGTTCAGGAAGGAGACACGATGTATGTAAGTTATTGGGTATATTATCCCAGCGACCAAACATCTAGCAGTGATCAGAACATGCTTCGCATAATAGATGCTTCGGGTTATGAATTGCGGATGAAGATTAAACCGTCATCTACAAAAAGCCTTTCTAATGAAATTACTTTAGACGCTCCAAATGGTGGCTCTTGGACAATACCAAGTCGGCACTCCCTAAGCAGTGGGGCCTGGCATAAAATCTATATAGAGGATTATCTGAATTCAACAAACGGAGACTTCAAGTTGTATGTGGATAATCAGCTGTGGATGAATGTAAATGGCATCAAGACAGTAACTGCCGGAGGGAGGTTAAATTCGATTTATTTTTATCCTTATGAAAACCCCATAACTTTCTACATCGACGATTTCAAATTTGGCAAAGCTCCACTGGAAGATCGTGGTGCCTTAAATACCAATGACTATAGCTATCTTGATTTTGGTAATTTTAAATTGTCAGGGGCTATTGGCAGTCTTATTTCCAGCAACAGTTCGAACATCAATCTGCACAATTCTATTTTCAGTGGCGTAACTAATGATGCATTGGTTAATGAGAGCAATAGTAGTATTAATCTGTTTAATAATACAATTTATACTTCTGGGCGATATGGCTTGAATGCTTCGGGTAACGCCACTTTTAAAAACAATTTGGTTTATGATTCAACCTCAAATGACACTCTGCTGGGGGCTTTGGCAACGATTACGGGTAGCAACAATTGGTTTAATTCTTCCGTAAAAAATGGTTCTGGCACCTATTCTGATTCTGGAAACACCACCTGGTCGGGGACTAATCCAACATGTGTTAATTCGGGGTCTGGAAATTATGATTTATTATCAACATCATCTCTCATCGACTCTGGCATCTCTGTCGACCTCACCACCGACTTCGCCGGCTCTCCCATCTATGGCACCCCCGACATTGGCGCCTATGAATACCAGCCGCCGCATACAATGGGTACTAACGAAATTGATATTGCGGCCGGCGCTCGAGTCTATGGTGATGGAAAATTCCGCGATCTCAGCAGCACTTCCAGTAGCACTGCCGAGTTGAAAGTAACCCCTGTTTCCGAGAGTTTTTCAACCTATACTGACAACGAAGTTCGACCGGAATGGATGGACATCACCAATCTCACTTGGAGCGATACCCAGAAGCAATGGACAGAAAACTCAGACACGCTAGGCGACACTACCACCGCGCACACCGTTGGCGACCTCACTCCTAACATCTACTATAATATCTCAGTCACTGACACTACTGCTGATGATTTGTCCGGCGACGCTTGCTCTATTATCGGCACAGACTTTGTCTGTCAATCCAATGACCAAGGTCAAATAGTCTTCAACTATTCCGGTGGCTATTCCGAACACACTTTCACTGTCGAAGAAGGGGATAATGTCGGACCCACCACTACTGCCAGTCCAAACGGAGGAACCTACATCACCAATCAAACTGTCACTCTGACTTGCGACGACGCTGACGGCGTGGGTTGTGATAAAACTTACTACACCACCGACAATACTGACCCCACCACCGGTTCCACCCAATACACCACCCCTATCACTATCTCAGCCACCACCACTCTCAAATTCTTTTCCACTGACTTAAGTGGAATCCGTGGAGTTGGTTTTAGGTTTGTTCAGTAACTAGTTACTGAACAAATTACTGAATTTCCTCCGAAGGCCCGCTTCGACAAGTCTCAGGCGAGGCGAGCGGATAAAAATTGAGTACTTATTTTTCCAGCTCGGTGACGGGCTGGTTTTTTTAAGGTTATCCACAGGGGAGTGTGTTGACAGTGATGTTGGGAGTGTTATAATATCATTATAAGCTCATAGGATATAGAAATATGCATAATAATATTTTTGAGAAAATAAAAAGAGTTAATGAATATCAAAGTGAGTATTGGTCATCTCGCGATTTAGCTAAGGCTTTAGAATATTCAGAATGCCGTCATTTTTTGCCGGTTATAGAAAAAGCAAAGGAGGCTTGTAAGAATAGTGGTGAAGTTATCCACAACCATTTCGAGGATGTCCTCGATATGGTCAAGATTGGTTCTGGAGCTAAAAGGTCTATTGACGCAGTGTATCTATCCCGCTACGCTTGCTATCTAATAATTCAAAACTCTGATCCATCCAAGGAAATTGTGGCTTTGGGGCAGACATATTTTGCAATACAAACCCAAAGACAAGAGAAGGCTGATCAGTTGATTGAGGACAATAAACGAGTTAATTTGCGCAATGAAATCAAAGGACATAATACATCTTTTTTGGCTGAGGCGGCGGAAAACGCTGGGGTGGAAAATTATGGCAAATTTCAAAACTTCGGGTATATGGGTTTATATGGAGGTTTGGGGGTGAAAGATATTCATAATAAAAAAGGTTTGAAAAAATCTCAAAAAATTCTTGATCATATGGGCAGCGAGGAGTTAGCGGCTAATTTATTTCGTGCGACACAGGCTGATGCAAAATTACGCAGGGGAAAAATCCATGGAGAGGATTTGGCAAGCTTGGCACATTATCAAGTAGGTCAAAAAGTTCGTAGGACAATAGAGGAACTTGGCGGCACAATGCCAGAGGAACTGCCATGTGCTGATGGAATTTGCAAAGCTAAAAATCGAATCAAAAAAGGTAATGATAAAAAATTAATAACTGAAAATGCATAATAATTTTAAACCCATCGAATTCAATGGGTTAAGGAGAAGTGCTGGATTAAATAGTTTTTCTGATGCATCTGAATGTGATGGTTACTCGTATTACTGAATATGAGCCAAAAATTAGACCAAATATTTAAACAGATGCCTGAAATAAGCCCGACCACACAATTGGAAAGTCGGATTTTTCAGGCTGTGGCG